>FWWM01002062.1_pt1 | contig 56611 bp, 47 predicted proteins | sample 2228351 | NCBI WGS metagenome assembly FWWM01 (sample SAMEA103939774, study PRJEB20133) | metagenome
ACTGCAACAATAAGATGACACCGCTCTACAGCGATGTCTGGTCAATTGGGCATTATACCAGTCAGTGGAATGATCGTCAAACATGGAGCAGCCTGCTCACGGTGGATGTTCCACGACCAATCATCAAACGCAGGTGTGCAATCGTGCCAGTGCACGTGCAGGTTCCGGGCTGCGTGCATGGTGGTTATGTCTGACGGTCATTCGTTGAGCGGGGTGCGATTGGAAAACCCTGGCGAATTATTCACAACTCGCTTGACAAAATCTCTTCTGCATACTATTGTAATAGCAGATTGCAATCGATTGCAAAATCTGATTACGCATGAGCAAAAAATCTGTTCAAACACTTGAAGATATTGCACGGCTGGCCAACGTCTCGCGTTCGACCGTTTCACGGGCTTTGAACAATAGCCCTCTAATTAGCAAGCAGACCAGAGAGCGGATTCAGGCTATTGCTCGTGAGCATAATTTCTGTCTTAATGTCTCAGGGCGCAATCTCAGATTACGTAGTAGCCGTACCATTGCCTTTGTTGCTCCAATGTGTTTCCCACCCGTAGCTTCAGCCGAACATCTATTTGGGCTGGAGATGCTGGGTGCTATCTGGAGCGGTCTCCACGAGCTAAATTATGATTGTCTGATTGTACACAGTGCCTCACAAGATACTGATTGGGTGCATCGTTATCTGCATAGCGGTCGTGTTGATGGTTTCATTCTCATGGAATCAAGTTTCAAGCAAACCCAAATTGAGGCGCTGGTGCAGATGAAGGTGCCATTCATTGTTTGGGGTATGCCGGTGTCACCCTTTAACTACTGCTCGGTGACGGGTGATAATGTTGCGGGAGGGCGACTGGCAACCGAATACCTGATTCGTACCGGTCGGCAACGGATCGCCTTCCTTGGTGGGTTGAAAGGTACTTTAACGGTTGAGAACCGTTTCAAAGGCTACGAGCAGGCATTGCAGCTCGCCGGACGAGCATTAGACCCCGCGTTGATCGTATACGGTGATTACACGTATGCATCGGGAGCTGCTGGCATGCAACGTCTCCTTGAACGCGCTCCTGATCTGGATGCGGTCTTTGTCAATAGCGACCTGATGGCGATTGCAGCCATCAATGTGATTCAGGAGAGCGGGAGAAGTGTTCCAGCGGATATTGCCGTTGTCGGATACGATGATCTGTCGATTGCCGGTTATGCGACTCTCCCGTTGACCACAATACGGCAGAATATTCCTCTGGCTGGCAAACTTCTCGCTCAGAACTTGATTCAGCATATCGAAACGGGGCTGGTTACGAATGTGACGGTTCCGGTAGAGCTAGTGATTCGGAAGTCAGCGTAAGATTATTTTTGTCCGTTGTGCAATCGATTGCATAACATTCGTATGGCGCGACCCTCCCTTGCGTTCGACAGAAAGGTTGTTCACGATTTATGCCGACGAACAAGACACGAGTCTCAGGCATAGGCCTCATTGTGCTGGCATTTGTTGCCTTCATTGCCCTCGGTCTGCCCGATGGCCTGCTCGGTGTTGGCTGGCCATCGATTCGCGACAGTTTTGCCGTTCCACTTGATGCAATTGGGATGCTGCTGACGACGGTCATTGCCGGCTATATGATTTCGAGTTTCTTCAGTGGGTTCCTCCTCTCGCGGTTGGGGGTAGGTCGGATGTTGGCGGCAAGTTGTTTGCTGACCGGGATGGCGCTGATCGGTTATACCGTCGTTCCCCACTGGTGGATGATGGTAGCGCTGGGGGTTTTTGCCGGGTTGGGTGCGGGGGCGATTGACGCCGGTTTGAACACGTATGTGGCAGCGCATTTTGGTAAAACGCTGATGAAGTGGCTCCATGCCAGTTGAGGTGTCGGGATTACGATTGGTCCCATCCTGATGACGCTTGGGCTGACGACGCTGAACACGTGGCACTTTGGTTACCAGATTGTCGGTATTTTTCAGATCGCGCTGGCGATCTGTTTTGTCCTCACGTTAGCGATGTGGGCCAGCCATGCGCGCAATGTGCCATCAGGTGACGAGCCTGCCAAACGACTGACCGATTACCAGACACCGATGATCGAAACGCTACGCCAGCCGCAGGTATGGCTGAGTGTCATGCTGTTTTTTCTGTATGTGGGCGCAGAGTCCTCTCTGGGAATCTGGACTTATACGCTGTTGACCGAGTCGCGGGGTGTGGATCAGGCATTGGCAGGCTTTTTTGCAGGTAGCTACTGGTTTACCTTCACTATCGGGCGGATCGCGGCGGGGATGATTACGATCCGAACAGGAGCTACCAGACTGGTGTTCACGGGGCTGTCAGGCGCGCTGCTAGGTGCAGTTTTGCTGATCTGGAATCCCTCGCAATTGATGAATGTGGTAGCGGTGGCTTTAATTGGCCTGGCGATTGCCCCGATCTTCCCGGCACTGATGTCTGACACCAGCATGCGCGTGGGCGATCACCATGCCGCCAATACGATAGGGATGCAGATGACTGCAACAGGATTTGGTACCGCAGTGATCCCCGGCCTGATGGGTGTACTGGCGCAGCGCGTCTCGCTGGAGATAATTCCGCTCTGTCTGCTGGTGGTATATGCCAGCCTATTCGGATTGTATCTTCTTGTCGTGCGGCTACGAAGGGTGTCGGTTACGGTTGTGGCAGCGAAGACCGGGCCAACCCAGGCTATCAAATAAGGCTGTTTACGCTGAAGCATGCCTGATCACTGTTTAAAGCTCTCCAGATTGGACGACCGTGTGGTATGCACGTGCCGTTTATAGCAGAAAGGAAATGAAAGTATGACCACCAATGACGCTCTCGTCCAACGTGCCAATGATCTCCTTGCAGCGATGACCCTGGAAGAGAAGGCCGGGCAGATCAGTCAGTACTTTTACTTTAGAGGATTGACGGCGCAAAACGAACTGGTCGAAGCTCAGGTGCGCGCCGGGCAGGTCGGTAGTCTCTTGTTTGTCGCTGATCCACGCGAGACGAATCGGTTGCAACGCATCGCCGTTGAGGAAAGTCGCCTTGGTATTCCGCTGTTGTTTGGCTTCGATGTGATTCATGGCCTGCGGACGATCTTTCCCGTTCCGCTGGGCATGGCTGCATCCTGGGACCCGCAGCTTTATGAGCGTGTCCAGGCGATAGCGGCGCGTGAAGCGCGAGCGGTGGGTATCCACTGGACGTTTGCTCCGATGGTGGATATTGCCCGTGATCCCCGTTGGGGGCGGATTGTTGAGGGTGCCGGCGAAGACCCATACCTTGGTGCGCAGATGGCCGCGGCGCAGGTGCGTGGTTTTCAGGGTGAGGCAATCGGCGCGCCTGAGCACGTTGTCGCCGGCCCGAAGCACTACGTCGGTTACGGCGCAGCGCTTGGTGGTCGTGATTATGACGAGGTGAACATCTCGGAGAGCGAGTTGCGCAATGTGTACCTGCCGCCATTTGCCGCGGCAGTGGCCGCAGGAGCAGGCAATGTCATGACTTCCTATGTTGGCATCGACGGAGTGCCCGGTGCTGCCGACCGCTACCTGCTTACCGATGTACTGCGTGGCGAACTTGGTTTTAAGGGCTTTGTGGTAAGTGATGCAGCAGCGGTGATGGACCTGGTTACCCATGGCTTTGCCCGTGATGCGCAGGATGCTGCGGTACGCGCCCTGCGGGCCGGTCTCGATATGGAGATGTGGCTCGGTATGCGCTTTGTGCCGGGCACCAATCCGATTCCGACGGTGGGAGCCTTCAGCACGCTTGCCGAGGCTGTGCGCAGCGGAGTGATTGAGGAGAGTCTGCTCGATGAAGCAGTTCGCCGGGTACTGCTCGTGAAGTTGCGTCTGGGTCTGTTCGAGCAGCCGTATGTGAATGAGGGTGCAGCGGGCGCTATCCTGAACGATCCTGCACACCGCGAGATGGCACGGATTGCAGCGGAACGGGCGGCGGTATTGTTGCGAAACGAGGGTAACATTCTACCGCTTGATCGCTCTGCTGTGCGCCAGGTGGCAGTGATCGGCCCGCTGGCAGACGACCGGGCGGCCACGCTGGGGCCGTGGGTCTTTGCACCCGATCTCAATGCCACGGTCACCGTTCTGGAAGGACTACGGCGCACTGCCGGCGAAGGTGTGCGGGTCGAGTACGCGCCTGGAGTGCCCATGCCGACACGTGCGATCCCCTCGCCGTTCGCGTCACTGTCGCAGGCACTCGGTATGCCGGCGTCGTCTGAGACATCTTTTGACGAGGAGGCGGAGTTTGCCCGTGCAGTTGCACTGGCCCGCGCATCGGATGTAGCGGTACTGGTGCTTGGTGAGGCAGCCGATATGAATGGTGAGGCTGCCTCACGTTCGACCCTTGATCTGCCGGGTCGTCAGCTTGAATTGTTAGAGGCGGTTGCCGCAACGGGTACGCCGGTCGTCGTTGTATTGTTGAGTGGGCGACCGCTCGATCTGCGTCGCGTGTTGCCATGCTCGGCGGCCATCCTGGTCGCGTGGCACCCCGGTAGCGAAGGTGGGAATGCAGTGGCCCGATTGTTGTGGGGTGATGCCACACCCGGCGGCAAGCTGCCATTTAGCTGGCCGCGCAGTGTTGGACAGGTACCCATCATCTACTCACGACTGAACTCGCACCAGCCTGCTACCAGCCACCAGCGCTACTGGGAAGAAGAGAGCACTCCGCTCTATCCCTTTGGCTTCGGTCTGACCTACGGTCAGGTCGAGTATCGCAATTTGACGTTGAGTGCAACGCAGATCGGCCTGGAGGACACGATTGAGGCCACTGTCGAGGTTCACAATACATCGGCGAGGGAAGTCGAGGAGGTCGCCCAGCTCTACCTGCACCAGCGCTACGGGCGTGCTGCCCGTCCGGTGCGCGAGCTGAAGGGATTTGAGCGGGTAACGCTCAAGCCGGGAGAGCGGCGAACGTTGCGCTTTGCGATACCCCCTTCGGCACGCCGCTACTGGAGCAAGGCCGACAGTGCCTACGTGCTTGACGAGTCGGATTTTGACGTTTGGGTAGGCGGTGATTCGACAGCAGCGCTACACGCCGAATTCTCGGTGCGGAGCAGCACTGTCTAAATGTTTTCGAGTACATGCGAAAAGGCGACGCTGCACCCGTTCCGTAGTGAACGTCTTACCGGCAGCCGATTCAACCAGGCTGCCGGTAAATTAAAGAACCAGTAACGATGAAGAGCAAGACCAAGAACACTAAAACCCGCGCGCAGATTGAAGCCATGGTTGCCAGGGCATTTGGTGGGATGGCGCTGGCCGATGACGAAGGTGCAGTTTATGAGCTGAAGGATGGCTGGTTCAATGCGGTGTACAGCATCCGGCTCGCCAATGGGCAGGAAGTTATCCTCAAGATCGCCCCACCACCTGATGCAGAAGTGATGTCGTATGAGAAGAACATCATGGCAACCGAGGTTGCCACCATGCGTCTGGTTCGACAAAACCCGGCTATTCCCGTGCCCAACATTTACTTCTGCGATGATACGCATGAGGTGTGTGATGCGGACTACTTCTTTATGGAGAAACTTGCCGGGGATACGCTTGCGCATATGCGAGCGCGCTTGCCTGCCGCGACCCTGGCAACGCTCGAATACCAGATTGGTACCATTATCCGCGAGATCAACAGTTTTCGCGGTACCTATTTTGGGTATGAAGGGAATCCCGATCTGCGCGCCAGTACCTGGAAAGAGGCATTCATCAGGATTATGGATGCGGTGCTGGAAGACGCCGCTCGCAAACGGGTAACGTTTGACTACAGCTACGATGAAATCCGCGACGTGGTTTGGAAACACGCTGCTGCGCTAGAGGAGGTTACTATACCGTGCCTGGTGCACTGGGATGCCTGGGATGCCAATTTCTTTGTTCAGCAAGGTCGAATTGTCGGAATCATTGACTTTGAACGGGTATTATGGGCCGATCCACTAATGGAAGCTCAATTTCGGCCATTTTTTGGTGATGGAATTACTAACAGCATGCGCGGCTACGGCAAGACATCATTCACCTTTGCCGAAAAACAACGCTGTTACCTGTACTCATTGCATCTTGCTTTAGTGATGCATACCGAGTGTTATTACCGCAATTACGATACTGATGAAATCTTCAATTTCTCCAAAGGTTTTATTGCGAGAAGTATGGCGTGGTTGCGGGCTAACTACGTGTATGGATGAACCGACATGTCCGAGTCAAGGCAGGTGACTTTTCTGTACGTTACATGCAGGGTTCGGTCATTCTTTATACACGGTTCACGCATATATCAAAGTAACTTCTGAACCCTATCTCTGTGACCGTAGAGAGATCTCTACTCAGGCTTTGTTCATCATTCTTGCCACGTTCTTGATATATATCCACGACCTGTGTCATACTAAGGTCACAATGGAACAACATCTGATACCCCCTGGTTGGTGCGAATTATCCCCAAGGTAATGTTTGTTCGATCCGCAAAAGTAGATCAAAGCGAAGGAGTAAACAGCTTATGAAAGTAAAAAACAAAGTCTTCGTCGTCACAGGAGGGGCGAGCGGTTTAGGTCGCGAGCTGGTTTTACGGCTGCTCGATATGGGGGCGAATGTTGCTGCCGTGGATATCAATGGTGCGGCGCTTGACGAACTGGTCGGGCAGGCAGGTCAGGCCAGGAGCAAACTTTCTACCCATGTGGTGAATATTGCTGATCTGGCGGCTGTTCAGGCGCTTCCCGAAAAAGTTCTGTCTGTCCATGGAGCAGTTGATGGTCTGATCAACAATGCGGGCATCATTCAGCCTTTTGTCAAAGTAAACGACCTGGAGGATGCGGCAATTGATCGGGTATTGAAGGTTAACTTCTATGGCACACTTTACATGACAAAATCGTTCTTGCCGTACCTGATCAAACGACCAGTAGCGCACATTGTCAATATTTCCAGTATGGGGGCGCTGGTGCCGGTGCCTGGACAAACAATGTACGGTGCCTCAAAAGCTGCCGTTAAGCTCTTCACCGAAGGTTTGAGGAGTGAGCTGCTTAACACCAATGTTCGGGTGACGATTGTATTTCCGGGTGCGATGGCTACCGATATTGTCAAAAATTCTAACGTGGCTCAGTCTTCACTGCCTATGCAGGCAGCGCAGGCACAACGTTCGAGTCGCATGAAGGCACTTTCGCCAAAGGAAGCTGCACGCATCATCATAGACGGTATTGAAGGGGATCGCTATCGCATTCTTGTCGGTTCAGATGCGCGAATGATGGACTGGCTCAGCCGACTGAATCCCCGCTGGGCAGCCGAATTGATCTACAGGCAGATGCAACATCTGTTGTCTCGGTAATGTTCAATACAGGAGAACGCATATGGATCGATCTGATTACCAGACGGACGTTCTCATTGTCGGGAGCGGAGCCGGTGCGCTGGTGGCAGCACTGGTGGCGAAGGAGGCCGGACTCGAGACACTGGTGATCGAAAAAACTGATCTGGTAGGTGGTTCAAGCGCTATGTCGGGTGGCGGATTGTGGATTCCCAACAATCCGGTGTCGCGCGAGGCCGGGGTAGAAGATTCGTTTGAGATGGCGTGGCGTTATTTAGAAGAGGTGGTACCGGCTGCCGGTCCCGCTGCCTCACCCGATCGGCGGCGAGCTTTTTTAGAGTACGGGCCACAGATGGTTGAGTTTCTGCGTCGCCTTGGCTTTCGGTGGCATGCCGCCATCGGGTATCCAGATTACTACCCTGAACGTCCTGGTGGCTCGAAACGCGGGCGCGCCATCGAGGGAAGCATCTTCGACGGCCGTCAATTAGGGCCATGGCTGAAACGGCTCCGTCCTTTCCCGGGTGCGCCACCAATACCGATACATACAAATGAGGTTGCTTCTTTTTTGGTTTCGTTGCGTACAGTGCGCGGATTCCTCATGGCCATGCGTGTCTTTGGGCGGTTCTTTCAACGAGCGCTGGGTAAGGTGCCGATGGGTCTGGGGGCGTCGCTCGTAGGCCAACTGCTCTGGTTATGTCTGCAACGGAATATCCCGATCTGGCTCGAAAGCTCTCTCGAAGAATTGGTCGTTGATCATGGACGGGTTGCCGGCGCTGTTGTGCGCCGTGAAGGGCGCACTCTGCGTGTGGCAGCTCGTAGAGGGGTGTTGCTGGCAGCGGGTGGTTTTGAGCATCACGGCGAGATGCGTGAACGCTATCTTCCCAAGCCCACGAGTACCGACTGGGCTGTAGGTGCATCGGGCAATACAGGCGATGCCATTCGTGCCGCCCAGGCTCTCGGTGCGGCGGTAGCCTTAATGGATAAGGCCTGGGGTGGGCCTGTGGTGATACTCCCGCAAGGTCAGGTGTCGTTTCTGGTCGGCGAGCGCTCGTTGCCGTTCTCCATCATTGTTGATAGCAAGGGCGAGCGTTTCATGAACGAGTCGGCTTCATATGTCGATTGCTGGCGTTGGCAATATGAGCGGCACAGGCAGACGCCGGCCATTCCGGCCTGGCTGATCATGGAAAGCCGTCATCGCCGCTACTATCCGTTTGGGTTATTGCCGCCGGGCATTACGCCGCAATCGGCCACCAGCTCCCAATTCCTGGTGCGCGCGCAAACATTGCGAGAGCTGGCGATGCGTATTGGTATCGATCCCGATGGGTTAGAACGCACAGTAGTGCGGTTTAATCGAATGGCACAGCAGGGTAAGGATGAAGATTTCCACCGTGGTGAGAGTGCTTACGACCGTTTCTACAGCGATCCGCGCGTAAAGCCCAACCCCAATCTCGGCCCGCTAGAACGTCCACCTTTCTATGCGACGGCTATCTATCCCGGCGAACTGGGGACACTGGGTGGTCTGTTGACAGATGAGTGGGGACAGGTGCTGCACGAAAATGGCGAGCCTATTCCCGGTCTGTACGCCACAGGCAACACCTCGGCCTCAGTGTTCGGAGGCACTTATCCAGGCCCCGGTTCCACGTTAGGCCCGGCGTGTACCTTTGCCTACATAGCCATGCAGCATATCGTGCAAAATATGCAACTTGTCGAGCGGGTGTAATATCACATTGGCGCATCATTACCTATCACCGGATATGCGGTGAACCGTGACTATCCATCTCATCCGCAATGATCCGTAGGGATCACCTGCATGATAGGGTAGGTGGGTTCCGTAGGGGCGGGTTCTGAACCCGCCCCTACGGGTGGTGCGTGTACCTGTTCACATTGCTATACGAGGGGGCGGCGAGGGAGTATGTCTTGAGTCACACGCCATGTATTGTATTTTTTTGAGATAACTTCACGTGGAGCAGGGGACAAACGTTTGTGCCGTAAAGTGCCCGCTGCCGATGGGCTGCATCCGCCCTGCTGAGGTACGGAATACTTGAGGGGGCAATACTCGCCGTCGTCGCAGGTGAGGAAGGGCGGTAGACCGTGCGTCCCTGCCGGTTACGCCACCGCCGGGTGTTGGTCATAGCAGGCTTATCAGCGATAATCGCTGTGACAACACAGGATTGCGTGTTGCAAACGGTATCTGTAAGGAGACTTCTGCAAGAATATTCCATGGTGTAGGTGCAGGGTTGCCTGTCACGTTGATTGGTGTAGATCTTACACGGTGTCTATTTTGAGAGACTCAAGAGTGATAACAAGCCTTGCACAAGCCATCCTTCCATGATATGATACTTCGTAACTAATAAGCCAGGGGAGCCTGGGAGAACCGGGCTGAGAGGGTGTCTAGGCGTATCGCCACCGACACCGACCCTTTGAACCTGATCTGGGTTATGCCAGCGGAGGGAGGAGCAGGGTGCAGGTGTATTGCACCGTCTGCATTGCGGAATAACCGTCCTGCCGCGGCAGGGCGGTTTTTTGCTACCTGCCCAATGATGTTCCGCCGTCTGCTGGCGCAAGGAGGCCATGATGACTCTGAACGAGCGGATCGCGGAGTTGCGCGAACGGGTGCGCCAGCAGCGCCCCCTCATTCACCACATTACCAATTTTGTGGTGATGAATGATACGGCCAATGTAACGCTGCACATCGGTGGGTTGCCGGTTATGGCGCATGATCGAGCCGAGGTGGCCGAGATGGTGACCGCTGCAGGTGCGCTGGTGTTGAATGTGGGCACGTTGTCGCCTGATTGGATTGAAGCGATGTTGATTGCCGGTCGGCGGGCAAACGAGCTGGGGATTCCTATCGTGCTCGATCCGGTGGGTGCTGGTGCGACAAGCCTGCGCACGGCGAGTAATCGGCGGTTGCTTGAAGAGCTTCAGATTGCGGTGGTGCGGGGTAATTCCGGCGAGATCGGTGCGCTGGCCGGGATGGGTGGCGTGGTCAAAGGGGTCGAGACGGTGGTTGAGGTCGATGATCCGACCGCAGCCGCGAAGGCGCTGGCCCAACAGTACCGTACTGTGGTTGCTGTTACCGGTCGGCAAGATGTCGTGACCGATGGGAAGCGGGTGTTTCTGGTCGATAATGGTCATGAATGGCTGAAGACGCTCACCGGCACTGGCTGTTCGGCAACCACGGTTATCGCTGCATTTGCTGCAGTTGAGCGCGAGTATCCCTTTGCCGCAGCGGCTGCGCTGGCCTGTTTTGGTCTGGCCGCCGAACTGGCCGCGCCGGCAGCACGTGGGCCGGCAAGCTTTAAGGTGGCCTTTTACGATGCTATCTACCATCTTTCGGCTGATCAGATTCGTGCCGGGGCACGGGTAACTGCTGTTGCAGGGTAGTTTCCCTGATAAGGAAAGGATCTGCCTGTGAGTATCGCCCATATTGTTGACTGGCGGCTGTATGTCGTCACTGATGCCGGGCTGTCGCGAGGCCGTTCACATCGCGCAGTGATTGAAGCGGCGATAGTTGGTGGCGCCACAGTTGTGCAGTATCGGGAGAAGCATGCCTCAACCCGGCAGATGATTGAAGAAGCGCTGGAATTGCGTGATCTGACCCGACGGGCTGGGGTGCCACTGATCGTCAATGATCGGGTAGATGTGGCACTGGCGGTAGATGCTGATGGTGTTCACGTCGGTCAGGATGATATGCCGGTGGCACTGGCGCGACGATTGATCGGCAACAAACTGTTGGGAGTGTCGGCCCACAATCTCAGTGAAGCACTTCAGGCGGTGCGTGATGGGGCAGATTATCTCGGCGTTGGGCCGATCTTCGCCACAACAACCAAACCAGATGCCGCAGCGCCGATAGGCCTGGATGGTTTACGCGCCATCCGGCAACACGTATCGATCCCAATTGTGGCAATTGGCGGTATTAATCAGGCAAATGCTGCTGATGTGATGCGGGCAGGTGCTGATGGAATTGCTGTTGTGTCAGCAGTAGTCGCAGCAGATGATGTCACTGCCGCTGCTCGTCAATTGCGTGCGCTGGTGTCAGTTACTCAGGAGAAGGCGCTATGACGTTACCGCGTTGTCTGACGATTGCCGGTTCTGATTCTGGTGGTGGGGCCGGTATTCAGGCCGATTTAAAAGCATTTGCGGCCCTGGGTGCGTATGGTATGAGCGTACTGACCGCCGTGACGGCTCAGAATACGGTGGGGGTGCAAGGGGTGGTGGAATTGCCGGCAGCGTTTGTCGGTCAACAGATCGACTCGGTCGTTACCGACATCGGCGTCGATGCGGTGAAGACCGGGATGCTGGCAAATGCCGACATTATTGCGGTGGTTGCTGAGAAGGCACGAGCCTATCAGTGGCCTTACCTGGTGGTTGATCCGGTGATGGTAGCCAAGAGTGGACATCCATTGTTGCACCCTGAGGCGCAGCAGGCTTTGATCACGCTGTTGTTGCCACTGGCTACCATCGTGACCCCGAATCTCCCGGAAGCACGGGCACTAACCGGGCTTAACATTACAACTATTGCTGAGATGGAACAGGCGGCACAGATGATCCATGCCATGGGGCCGCGCTGGGTACTGGTGAAAGGTGGACATCTCGAAGGTGATAGTGTTGATGTGCTCTTCGACGGGGCGCAGTATCAGTACTTTACGGCGCCACGGATAGAGACACGACACACTCACGGAACCGGTTGTACTTTCGCCTCGGCGATTGCTGCCGGTTTAGCAAAGGGTCTGTCGGTACCTGATGCAGTTGCACAGGCGAAAGAATACATTACCACCGCTCTCCGTCATGCACCAGGTTTAGGTCAAGGGCATGGCCCGGTACACCATTTTGCCGCGTGGTATGGGGTTGCTGAATAGCAAACTGATACCGAAAGCAAAAGAAATTGAGGGAAGTGTATGCAACCAGAGAGCATCACTTCCCTCAATGAGCGTCAATTCACGCAGAGAAAACAACGTTACTTCTTCTCGACAGTGTTGTTGACAACTCCCATCAACACTTTACCCAGTTCGGCCTGAGCCTCAATCACCCGCTGCATCGCCTCTTGCCAGCTCTGCATCACCTTCTGCATTTGCGTCGTATCCCAACCACGGGCAATCGTGGTCGGATCCGACTTCTTGAGCATCTCGAACCAGCCCTCAATGAAGCGGGTCTGGCTTTCGGTGAAATTGCGGGTCAACTCCAGAACCTGCCGGCTCCATTCCACAACCGAGGTCGGCGATGCTGGATTGAGACCGGGGATTGTGGGGACACCAGGGATAGGAGGCAGATTCGGCATGTTAACGCTGTTCGCGGCGACGGCCTCTGCCCACATGCGGGTCAGCTCGACCTGTGCTTCCAGCGTTTGCTTGACTGTCCCCCGCCAGCTATCGACCGTCTTCTGCCATGCTTCTGGATTCTGCGGGGCTGCCATGTATTGCATTGATGCCATCCAGCTATCCCAGACCTTCTGTTGCGTGCCGGTCCACATCTTGATCATGTCATTCGCCTGCTTCGACCAATCCATTGGTTCCTCCATTCAGCGCTATGCGCTGTCTATCCGTTTTTGATGCCCCACGTTGTGTGGTTCTGTTGTCAGGGTAGAAGAACAGGTTACAGTGGAGTTACTAATCTGTTTCATTGCAACCATTTGACAGACGGAGTGTGAATCTCTACCATACTGAAAAGATCAATCACTGCTGAGTCATACATAGTGCCGATCATGACGATTGCAGGCTGCCAACAGTGATTGCCGGCAACATGAACCGTTCAAAACCAGCAACCAGGGAGGTCGATGATGACCACAATGACAATTGGCACGCTACCGACGTTTGTGCATATTCGTGAAGTAGGGCCGCGTGATGGTTTGCAGAATGAGCCAACGATTCTGACGACGGCGCAGAAGATAACGTTGATTGAGTTGTTGGCAGCGACCGGGTTGCGTGCGATTGAAGTAGGGGCATTTGTGCGTCCGCAACAAGTGCCGCAGATGGCCGATACGGAAGCTGTCTTTGCCGGTATCAAGCGCCAGCCTGGGGTAGTGTACAGTGCAATTGCGCCGAATGTTATCGGAGCGCGGCGGGCAATTGCCGCCGGTGCAGATGTTGTGCAGGTGTTTCTCAGCGCCAGCGAGAGCCATAATCGCAGTAATGTGAATATGAGTATCGAGCAATCACTGGTGCAGGTGGCCGAGATGGCGACGCTGGTGCATGCAGCCGGGAAGCCATTTGATGCGGTGCTGTCGGTGGCCTTCGGCTGCCCGTTTGAAGGGGATGTGCCGATTGAGCGGGTGTTGGATCTGTGTCAGCGCTTGCTCGATTTGGGTGCCGAGCAGTTGACGCTGGGTGATACCACCGGCATGGCTCACCCGCTGTTGGTGCAAGAGGTTGTCAGGGCGTTTCGCGCACGTTTTCCGCGCCAGCCCTTGCGTTTGCATTTGCACAGTGCGCGGGGGGCGGGTCTGGCAAACCTGCTGGCAGCGTTGCAATTGGGTGTCGATCTGTTTGACTCTAGCATTGGTGGTATTGGTGGTTGTCCGTTTGCGCCCGGCGCTCCTGGAAATCTCTGCACCGAAGATGTCACGCATTTGCTGCACGAGATGGGGATTGCGACCGGGTTGAATCTGCCGGCACTCATGGCGACGGCGCGTGAACTTGAACGCATGTTAGGGCACGAAGTGCCGGGACAGACGATTAAAGCCGGTATTTGTAAGCATCTGCGGGACCGCGGCGAGGGTTGAATATGGCAGGTACACATTATGGATCCGCGTGATCGGGTGGTGATTATTACCGGTGCCTCAAGTGGGATTGGGGCGGCGACGGCTCGTTGTTTTGCGGCTGCCGGTGCGCGCCTGGTGCTGGCTGCCCGTTCGCAGGAAGCTTTAACGCAGGTGGCAGCCGATTTGCCGCAGGCGTTGGCAGTACCAACCGATGTGTCCGATCCAGAGGCGTGTATGCGGCTGGTGGAGCGGGCAGTAGCCACTTACGGGCAGGTTGACATCTTGATTAATAACGCCGGGATCGGTCTGACCGGTCCGGTAACCAGGCTGGCACGTGCCGATCTGGAGCGGGTGTTAGCCGTCGATCTGCTTGGCCCAATCTGGTTGACTCAGGCAGTCGTACCGATCATGCGGGCTGGCGGTCGTGGTCAGATCATTAACGTCTCGTCGGTTTTGGCAGTTCAGCCCCTACCCTTTTTAGGTGGGTATGCGGCGGCAAAGGCTGCGCTCGAACAGATCAGCAATGCCTTGCGGATTGAGTTGCACGGGAGTGGGATTGCCGTTACCGTCGTGCGTCCGGGTACGACGCGCACAGATTTCAATCAGCGACGGCTGGGGCGTGGACGCGAGCGCCGACGAATTGCACCGCCGGGTGTGCCACCAGAGGTTGTGGCCCGCACTATCTTGCGGGCAGCGCGCACCGAGCCGCGCCTGGCCTATGTGAGCTGGAGTGATCGGTTGGCCCTCTGGATCGGACGACTGTTTCCCGGTTTGATTGATGCTATCCTGGCGCGCGCGTTTGTCTGGGAAGAGCAGGCTTACCACTAGGTGGGAACGGTTTGAAGAGGGGCAAGTGAGGATGGTAGCGCTATCATTCGTCGTTAGACGTGTATCTCTGGATGTTTGGATCAACACGCTGTAAAATAAGTCATCACACATACCTGTAAATAACAAGCACAGCATATATTGGAATAGGGAGGAACCACCTTGTCCAAATCTCAGGCCCTTTTGCGTCAACCAGCTCTTGATCCCGATGGGCGGCTGCTGGCATTTATCGCCGCCGGTGATGTCTGGCTTGTCTCGATTGAAGGCGGGGTTGCTGAACGCCTTACAGCCCATCCAGCCAGTCATTACGGACCGCGGTTTAGCCCGGATGGACAGCGTATCCTCTTCAGCGCCGGTCGTGATGGGTCTGGTGATTTGTATGTTCTCGACCTGGCGGGCGGCCCACCGCGCCAGATCACGTTTCAAGACGAACAATGCACCCCAGAAGACTGGGCAAACGATGGGGATGCTGTCTTCTTCACCACTGCTATTGAACAGATGGGTTCGGCAATCTATCGGGTGAAGACGAGTGGTGGTACGCCGGCGCCGATCTATCTTGAACCGTATGAACAGCTTGGTCAGGTGGCAGTGTCGCCCGACGGCACAAGGCTGGCCTTTGTCAACATACGCGAGCGTTGGTGGCGACGTGGACCCCATCCCTTCTCCTCGAATGAGATATGGTTAGGACCAACCGATCCCGACTACCGGGCATTGTGCCAGATTGCCGGCCCTTTCGGGCAACGTCTCGTGTACGCAGGCAAACTGGGTTGGCCGTTGTGGGCACCGGATGGTCAGGGTCTGTATATCGTTTGCGATAGCGATGGCAACGAGAACCTGTGGTACCTGCCACTTGGTGAGGGTGAAGCGCGGCAAATAACCCATTTTCGTGATGGACGCTTGCTCTTCCCGGCGATTGCCCGGCGTAACAACGTGATTGTCTGCGAACGTGGTGATGGCCAGTTGTGGCGGATCGATCCGATCAGTGGCGAGAGTGTGCCTGTTCCGATCCGGGTGCGGATAGATAGCAAACGCACACCGGTACGGGTTGAACGCTGGACGAGTGGGTTTAGCGAAGTTCGCCTCAGTCCTGATGGAAAGAAACTGGCGATTGTGGCCCGTGGTGATGTCTTTGCCGATTTTGCCGACAAAGAGACTGACCGTGATCTGCGCCAGGGGCCGGCGTTTCGGGTTACCAATACGCCGGCCCGCGAGTGGAGTATCGCGTGGGCACCTGACTCGCAGCGTTTAATCTATCTCTCCGACCGCTACGGAGAAGTTGAACTATTTGCATACGATTTCAGCAGCGGACAGGAGCAACAACTTACCCGTGATGGTCGGCCCAAGATGTTACCGCGGATTGCACCTGATGGGAAATCAATCGCCTACATCCGCGACCAGCGGATCATCGAGGTGATCGAGGTGACAGATCCGTCACCACGTGAAGTGTGCCAGGCCCGGTTTGCAGTTGCCGCCGATCTTTGCTGGTCGCCCGACTCGCGCTATCTGGCGTTCATCGCCCAGGATGATCGTCTCTTCAGCAACGTCTACATCGTGCCGGCAGCCGGTGGTGAGCCGCGCCAGATTACCTTTCTCAGCAACCTCGATGGCGGCAATTTGTGCTGGTCACCGGATGGGAGCTTTATCATCTTCACTACCGAACAGTACCGGTTAGAAGCGCAGATTGCGCGTGTCGATTTGCGTCCGTCGCAGCCAGTGTTTCGCGAAACAGCGTTTGAACGATTATTTGAAAAAAAGGAGGAAAAACCAACCGAACCCGGCGATCAATCCGCCAAAGAACCAAGAGTGTCTCAACCGCTGACCGAGCCGATTATCTACGAGGGCATTGAACGGCGCTTACGATTGCTGACGCCGCCGCAGATGAACGCGATGGCCGGTCCAATCAGCCCTGATGGCAAAGACCTGCTCTTTCTGGCTTCGGTAGCCGGTAAGGTTGATGTCTGGACAATGCCGCTCGATGAGCCGCGGGCGAATCAACCACCACGGCAATTGACCGCCAGCGACACGCGCAAAGGATTTCTGCAATTTGCTCCGGACGGACGTAGCTTCTACTACCTTGAAGATGGGCAGGTTGTGGTACGCCGCTTTCCCGGTGGGAACGAGCCGAACCGGCTCTCACTGCGGGCTGAGGTTGAAGTAGATTTTCATCGTGAAAAGGAGCAAATCTTCATCGAAGCCTGGCGTGAGCTACGTGATAGCTTCTACGATCCGACCTTTCGTGGGCAGGACTGGCAGGCCGTGCGTGATCGCTACGCATCACTGGTAGGCGCAGTCCAAACTACCGGTGAGCTACATACGCTGATCAATTTGATGGTTGGTGAACTGCGGGCTTCGCATCTGGGCAGTTCCTTTTACAACAGTGAGAGCGAGGATGGCTTCATCGGCATTATCTTTGCCGCCGAACCACTGCTCCGCGAAGGTCGGCTGATCGTCGAACGTAACCTGCCTGATGGCCCGGCGGCGCTGACTGCCGATCCACCGCGTCCCGGCGAAGAGCTGGTCGCAATTGATGGAACGCGGCTCAACGGAACGCTCTCACTGCATAAGCTGCTCTTGCGCAGTGTTGGCCGGCGGGTGCGGCTGGTATTGCGGGCGAATGATGGTACCGAACGCGAAATTGTCGTTCGGCCCATCAATGCCAGTGCGTATGAACAGTTGCGTTACCGTGATTGGGTGTTCAACAATGAACAATATGTTCACACCCACAGTCAAGGCAGGCTTGGGTATGTGCACATTGCCGAGATGAGCTATGCTGCCTATCAACAATTTCTGGTTGATCTCGATGCGGAAACCCACAGCAAAGCCGGTGTCATTATTGATGTACGCTACAATCGCGGCGGCCATACAGCGACATTTATTCTCGATGTCCTGATGCGGCGTTCGGCGCTGCGCAGTGGGTTTCGTGATCTTGGCACGACTGATGCCAGTCATCTGGCGGGTAATCGCGTGCTCGACCGGCCTACAGTGTTGGTAACGAATGAACGCTCGGCAAGCAATACCGAGATGTTGAGTGAAAGCTACCGGCGATTGCGGCTGGGGAAGGTCGTCGGGCGACCAACTGCTGGAGCAGTGATATGGACATACCAGATACCATTGCTCGATGGTTCATGGTTGCGGTTACCGCGGTTGTATGTAGTGACGCCAGAGGGCGAAGATTTGGAGGGACGAGGCAGGCCGGTTGATGTAGAGGCGGTGCGTCCGTTGGGAGAGTGGGCGTATGGGCGGGACAGTCAATTGGATGCCGCAATTGCCACCCTCCTCAAAACCGTTCGTCGGCGGCGAAAGAATGATGTGCCGAACCCGGTGGCAAGCCCAGATACAACATACGAGTAGAAGCTGTCTCAGGTTGCAAAGTCGTGCGACGGCGAGGTGATTGAGCGTTGTGCTCAACGGATAACCCGACCGGATTGATGGAGTTCATTTAGCCTGGTTCTGGTGGAAACCACATACAGGCCACGCATAAGCGGGAGGCAGAGATTGGTGTATGTCATAAGCGTCCGGCATAGAACGCAGAGATACTAAAGCCGAACTTCCGCAATCTAAACAACGTAGTACATGCATCTAAGCGTGGAAATAATTTCGCAAGCGCTTCCCGGCAATTTCGTCGGCAAAGCATACACTATCAGGCGCCAACAACAGTATAATAGGAGCAGGCAATGTGGAACGATTTGACCGACCAGCCAGTCAGATGCATCATGATCGCCAGCGCTGCAACGGGTCGGTTGCGCCATAGGAGCTCTTGTGCAGAAAAGTGAGGTTGAAGATGTCGGCCCTCGCACCCCTCCGCTTCTCAGTCTGTCTCGATATGATCTTCACCGATCGCCCGTTTGAGCAGCGACTCGAACACATTGCCGATCTCGGCTTCCGCGCCTATGAATTCTGGACGCGGAAGGGCAAGGACATGAACATCACCATTGCTCTGCAAACCGCCTTACGCCTGCATTGTGTGGCTATTTTCGGCAGCGAAGCAGCCCCCAATGATCCCGATCAGCGAGCACGCTTTCGTGATGAAGTGACGCGCAGTGCCGCGCTGGCAGTTGATCTGGCCTGTGATAACCTCATCGTTCACGGTGGGATTACCCGGACAGACCTCGATTATGCCACGCAACGCGCCCATCTGGTTGATGCGCTGCATGAGGCTGCCGAGACTGCGGCTGATGCCGGTCTTAATCTACTCCTCGAACCGCGCAACCCGGTCGATCATCCGGGTAGTTTTCTCTGGTCATCTGACGAAGGCTTTGCCATCGTGCGCGAGCTTGGTCAACCGCACGTCAAGCTCCTGTTTGATTGTTACCATCAACAGATCAGCGAAGGAAACCTGACCCGTCGCATCCTGGCCAATCTCGATCTTATCGGCCACATCCACGTCGCCGACGTTCCCGGTCGCCATGAGCCGGGTACCGGTGAAATCAATTACGAGCATATCTTCGGCATCTTGCGTGAACATGGGTACGGTGGCTATGTCGGTCTCGAATATACCCCGCGGATTGATCCGGCAGCGAGCCTGCGGGTGGTAAGGATGATGAGTCAGTGAGCGTGAAGGGTGACATATACTGTGGTTCACTCAGAATGCTATAATGAAGCCAGCTAACGTTCCGACACGGCATCGTAATCACTTTCTGGAGGCTTCATGAACAACGTCTGCCGAATTGGTGTCTTTTACGATGGTTCATACTTTACGTATGCGCAATTCTATTTTTACAGCGAGAAAAAAGTTGGCTGGTTGTCATTTGTTCCCTTTCATCGTCTAATCGAACAATTTGTCAGTAGCAAAGAGCAGCGCTATGCCTCCCACCGGGTTGTCTACGCAAGCTGGCACCAGGGTCTGTTCCATTCAGCACAAACCAGTGAAAAACAGTTTCAGATTGAGCGTAATCGGCACATTGATTTGGTACATGCCGGTATTGAGCCGAAATATGTACCAATGCCCCCAAATGGTCAAGAGAAAGGGGTAGATGTATCGCTCGCGATTGATGCCATGGAACGGGCCATGGAAGGCAAAATTGATGTTGCCGTTTTGGTTACCGGTGATGGTGATTTGACGCCGCTGGTTCGGGCGCTGATGAAACATGGGGTGCGAGTGGGTCTTCTGTACTTTGAGTATGAATCTTCGCAGCGAACCAGCCATGTGAACAGGCGATTGCTGGAAGCCTGTAATTATGCGCTGAATGTGAACCAGCTCGAGCAGTCGCCCCAGGCTGCTGCCATCTTTAAAGGGTTATTTCGGCAGCCGCAGGGGATGGTCGCCAGGAATTGATGGTCACGTGAGTGACGCACGAACCAGGGGGCAGGTCTCAAGCCTGCCCCTTCTGGTTTGTAATGTGTCTTTGCGTGGAAGGGTTCTGCCTCTCTTCCGGTGGTGTGAGTGAACGCTACGCCGGCGATTGGCCAGGTTTACGGTGTATACAGTGACTCATCCAGGTTACTTTATGAAGTAATACCAAATCTTGAGTGATGCCATGTATCACTACCTGTTACCGGATATGCGGTGAAGCGGGACTATCCGTCGCCTTCGTAACGATCCGTGGGTATCACCCGTATGATACGTAGGGGCGGGTTCTGAACCCGCCCCTACAGACGGTGTATGTGACCGTTTACATTCCCACACGAGGGATGCGGCAAATGAGGTGAGGTGGACGGGTACGTCCTGGATCACGTGCCAGGCATTGTTTTTAGATTTGACATAACGTAACCATTCTTGCCGGCGATTTCGATCCACGAAGACAGTCGTCGTAAGACTGTCTATCAATACGCGGGAATGTCTTTCAGTAACGCTATGTACCATCTCGCGCTACAACAACCGGCTATCGAGCAAATGCCCCATCCGTACCTGCTTTGCCAGCAAGTAGGCGGCACTGTAGTTGTTTGCCGGCATTTGGAGCGGTACGCGCTCGGTTACGACAATGCCGTGCTGTTCAATGCCGGTGATTTTAGCAGGGTTATTTGTTAGCAGGCGCACGCTTTTGATCCCAAGATCGGTCAGGATGGCAGCGGCCACGCGGTAATCGCGCATGTCGTCGGGGAGACCGAGGGCGCGATTGGCGTCAACGGTATCCAGTCCTTGTTGCTGGAGGGCATAGGCGCGGATTTTGTTTACCAATCCGATTCCTCGCCCCTCTTGGCGTAAGTACAGGAGCACACCGCGTCCCGCTTGTTGAATTGCGGTGAGCGCCGCTGCCAGTTGTTCACCACAATCGCAACGGTGCGAACCGAAAATGTCGCCGGTCAAACATTCAGAATGGAGGCGAGTCAGAACTGGTTCCGGTGTGTGTAGCTGGCCGCAGGTCAACGCTATCTGTTCCTTCTGCTCTGCGTCGAGATAGACCACAATCTGAAAGTGACCGAAGCGGGTTGGTAAGTCAGCCATAGCAGCACGGGTGATGGGAAAGAATGTTGTCATATCTAAGCCTCTGAGTCTTCAACTGGATGCAATGAACCGGTGGTAACCGGCGTTGGTTGCACGAAGGTTAGTACCGTTATCAGCCATGCGCCGAGCAGCATAATGCTCCCAATAAGGTAGGGAGCATCGGGGCCGATCTGGTCGAAGATGAAACCGAAGCTCAATGGGCCGATCACCAGGGCGATGCTGATCAGGGTCTGCATACCGCCGAGGATGGCTCCCTGGCGACGATCGCCGGCCCGGAGCGAAATCAGGCTCGTCAGGGCGGGAACTGCTAATCCCATGCCGGTCGCAAACATGGCAGCAGTGGGAAAGAGCCGCCAGCTTTCATTATGCACCAGCCCCACGAGGGCAAAGCCGAGAGCCATCAAGCCCAGTCCGCCACCGGCGAGGTGCCTCTCACCGAGCAACGGTTGCAATATCCTGAGCAGGACGCCCTGGGTGATTACAGCGCACAGACCGACGAATACGAAGAGGACAGCATTTTGTTCTGGTCCCCAGCCAAAGCGGGTCATGGTGAAGTAGGCGACGTTGTTCTGTAACCCGGCGAAGGCGATATTGAGGATGACAACTGCGCCAAGGAGCGGACGTATCTGTGGCAGGGTCAGAACGGTCACGGCTGCTGCAAAGGGGTTTGTCAGCCGCACCGGTTGGATGCGTCGCCGATTAGGTGGCAGGGTTTCGGGCAGGGCGACGGTTGCCCAGAGGGCATTAAGGAAGGCAATCGTCGCCGCTACCGCAGGTGGTAGCGCTAATCCATACTGACTCAGCAACCCGCCGATAGCCGAACCGCCGATCAGTCCCAGGCCGAAGGCCGCTCCCAGCAACCCAAATCCTTGTGCGCGTCGCTCTGCGGTGGTGGTATCGGCGATATAGGCCTGCGCTACCGGCATGCTCGATCCGGCTGCGCCACCCAGCGCGATAGCCAGGATGACCTGCGGCAGTGAGCTGGCCAGCGCCAGACCGAGGTAGGCTACCGCTGAACCAAACAGGCAGATCAGTAATACGGGTCGGCGTCCGATGCGGTCGGAGAGGGTGCCCAGGAGTGGTGCTGCCAGTAATTGCATCACTGCATACAACGAGCCGAGCGACCCGATCACTGTAGCGTCGCTCACCCACGTTTTGACGATAAAAGGCAATAACGGCATGATCAGGCCGTACCCTAACATATCGACCAGCACAGAACCGGCGACGATGACATGGTGCCGACTCACGGTGTTCTCCTTTGCACGGCGCGAGCCTGGTAGATAGATTGCCGGGCAGTGTGAAGGACGGTTGCACGCATCTGATGGTCGGCCCGGCAGGGAGCGCTGAATTGAATGCGGACCGGTGAGGTTGCCAGATGGGGCCATAACACCTGAAGAATGGCTGCCAGCCAGCGCCGGTCATCTGGATTACGATGCAGCAAGGTTAACGGATGATGCAGAGCTGCCTCTGCAAGAACATTACTGACAATCGCAGTCACGACCGGCACGCCGCCGGCGATCCGGCCAAAGAGATCAAGACTGGACGACCAGTCTTCCAGGCTGTCACTGGCAGTGTCATCGTGAGCCGGATCGGGTTCAATTCGTCCGGCAGGAAATGTCAAAACAGCACCACCCTGCTGGAGATGACGTAAAGCAGTTCGCAGCGCATTCATCCGGTGTTGTGGGGTGGTACCGATGGGGATGATTGCTGTTGCGGTGTTGGGTAGTGTACGCAACAGCGGGCGGGCGATGGCGATGATCTTGAGATCATTCCGCTTGAGCGCAGTGATGAGTGCCGCAGCGTCCAGGAGGCCGGGATGGTTGGCAACGATGAGTAACGGCCCCTGGGCTGGTGGTTGTGGGCCGATGATGTCCAGACCAGGTGCAAAAAGTGAGCAGATCCAGGCACAACCAGCCGGTAATCCAGCCTGACCAACCAGTGCATCGAATGTCAGTAACTGGCGAGCGAAGCGTAGGGCTGGTGGGCGGGCCAACACGGTAGCCAGCCCATACAACCACGGTGGCTTGCTGATACCAAAACCACGCAACATGTCGGCAGTATTGAGCCAGGTCAGGTCAGCCAGTGCGGACGATAAAGCGTCGGCAGTGGCAATGCATTGTTCAACACGGACAGCATCCGTCCGCTGAGTCGTCGATAACACCATATTGAGCAAAAATGATCCTATCAGATGGTCGGTTGTAGCGCACCGGTCATCAGCCAACAATGCTACACGGCACCATATAGTAATTCCACTTGTATAGGTATCATACCACTATATTAAGCCAAAATCGCGTTACAATGAATATACACACTTTTTGCTAAAGGAGAACAGGTATGGCGACAGTCATTGTGAACGATGTTGAAATGACGGCCCGTCCCGGTGAACGCATTCTCGATATTGCACGTCGCAATAGTGCGCACATCGGGTTTGTCTGTGATGGCACCGGGTTTTGTCAGACCTGCAAGGTGCGGGTGCTGGCGGGATCTGAGTTTCTCAGCCCGCCAAACGACCGCGAAAAGATCTGGCTCTCAGATGTACGTCTCCAGGAAGGATGGCGTCTCGGTTGCCAGGCGTCGGTGCGCGGTAAAGGGCCGATTGCGGTGATTACCAACGCCGAGGAATTGCGGCGTCAGGCGTTTGCAGTCATCAACCCACCTGCCGGCTCCAGCGTGGCAACGAATGTCAGTTCGTTGGTCACCAATTTGACCCAGCAGAATATTGACCAACTGGTCGGCTATCCGTGGAATATGTTGAACGCGATTGCGACGATTGGATTGGGCCGGATCATTAATCCCTGGCAATCCATGGAGCGTTTCAATCAGTGGTTGACCGATATTGGGAAAGTTGTAGAGCAGACCCTCAATTCGCCGGCACCGGCTCCGCCGAGTGACCCGCTGGCACGGGTGCGGGCGGCAGCCGCTGAGGTACGGCGGGCGAGTGAATAATTGATCTGGGTAGCGTTATTGCTGATCAACAGTGCCGACCACATCGTTAGCTACTTACATCTGTTATCGTGATGTGTCAAAAGTCATGGTATGCTACTTATCAGCACAACAACCTGATAAGGAGTTACCATGCAGCAAACACAGAACGAACCAAAAACAGCATTAGTCGTTGTTGCTCATCCTGACGACGCCGAATTTGGTTGTGGTGGCACGCTGGCAGCGTGGGCGGCGGAGGGCTGGGAAATCACCCTGGTGGTCTGCACCGATGGCAGTGGTGGTGGCCCTGATGATGCCACCGATGTTGGTCCGGCGGCTCGACGACGGATCAGCGAGATACGCAAGGCTGAGCAGCAGGCAGCGGCGAAGGTGCTCGGCCTCAAAGAGGTGATCTTTCTCGATTACCCCGACGGTATGCTGCAACCGACGCTTGAGTTGCGGCGTGATATTGTGCGTCAGATCAGGCGCATCCGGGCACAGCGTGTTGTCTGTCAGTCGCCAGACCGGGTGTGGACACCGCAATATTCGATTCCGCGCTTTCATCCCGATCATCTGGCAGCCGCTAACGCGACTCTGGCGGCGGTCTATCCAGCAGCGCAAAACGGCTGGGATTTTCCTGAATTACTGGCCGAAGGCTATCCGCCGAGTAAGGTGCGTGAAGTCTATATTACCGGCGCACCAGTGTTAAACTTTGCGGTAGACATCAGTGCTACCATCGAGCAGAAATTGGCTGCGTTGCGTTGCCATGTTTCGCAGTTGGGCACCGATCAGACCGAACTGGCCGGGCGTGTACGGCAGTGGGCTGCCGAGCGTGGACAAGAGTTTGGTCTCCCACTGGCAGAGGCGTTTCATCGCGTCGAGAATTAAGTGCATGCATTTGACGCTAACGCCAGACTCGGCTATACTACTTCTGGCGGGCCGGTAGCTCAGAGGTAGAGCACCTGACTTTTAATCAGAGGGTCGTGGGTTCGATCCCCACCCGGCTCACCAGTCAAGCCTGATGTCGTCATGACATCAGGCTTTCGTATTTGGTATGTCGTCAGAGTTACCAGTCAGTTCGGTTTCCTGCTTATCTGGATTAGAAGGTGAGAACCTGATACCCTTCTACAAGCAAACGCCGGATACTGGGATGGTCTTCATACTCACTCAACAGTTTGATCTGAGCGTGAATGAGTCGGTCACGAACATGAAATGCATTGGCGCAGAAACTGCACGCTCCGCTAATCCGGTCGGCGACGGCACGGTACAATTCGTGGCGACGATGACCAGGATCGCTTAATGTTGCTAATCCCTCTGTGCCGGCTCCGTCGAAGATGATGATCACATCGTCTCCCGCTTCTTTCAGCTCTTTAGCGGTTTCAAGGGCATTGACCAGTCGTCCCAACCCTTCGTGCGATTCTGTTCCGGCTAACACCAGTATTGCTACTTTCATCGGAGCTTCCTTTGCTCTGTGTTCAAGAGTCCTCAATCAGTGTACAACGCGAATACAAGACTACTCTGGATGAGTGCTCACAGAATATTATTCAGGAGAGGCAGTTGATCTGTTTTATCAAGATTGATGTAAATTGCTCCCTCTCAGGCTCAACGCAGTCGGCGAGTGAGAACCTTGCCTCAAGGTATGTAACCCTGTAGGGCTAATTGAACAGGGTAGTGGTTTCTCTCCTGTGTCTGATGCTGCATCCGCATGAGCTTGTGGCTTGCCAGAGATCGCCCTAGCCCGACCGGACAGCAGATTGAACGTCTCCTGGTGCTGTTTGGTGGCACGGGGTAGTCTCTCTCGTGCTGACGAGGCCGCTGGTTGTGAGACGGGCTTGTTTGCAGTTGACCAGGCCGGTCGTGTAGCAATGTAGGGTTTCAACATAAATCTCAGATCATACCTCTCCTGAACAAGTCATCCGGAACTTACCCCAGGCCCAGCTTCTGGGCCAATTCCCGGTTGTCTGGTTCAACCAACACACTCCCATCGGTAAATACGAGTGTCGGAATGCTTTGCCGGCCACCGTTAAGTTGCGCCATCGTACTGGAGGCTGCCGGGTTTTGCTCGATGTCGATCCATGTGTATTGTACGCCATGCTGATCGAGGAAGCGTTTGGTGCGACGACAATCACCGCACCACATTGCGCCGTAGATAGTCACGAGTGGTTGTGCCATTGTAGTGCTCCTTCGTACAAACTGCCTGGCAAGGGCCGGCCCGGCCACGCTGCCGGGCTGACCCTCTGTGATCCAAATAGACGGGATCACTGCTGTTAAAGATATATCCTGGAGCAGAAAAGAACAGTGATCACAATTACAGTTTGTGACAGTTCAGGCAAGTTGGGGATCGAGAAATGTATCTGCCGTCGAACCCGCCATTGTACCGGATAGGCGAAGAGAGCTGCTGTGGCGGGTGTTCTCGCGTGGTTTGTAAGTTGTCTTACAGTCGGCGGTCATTCCGTCGACTAGTATGTTATAACGTTGACAACGGAATACGGTTATCGCCAGGAGTATTTTCATGATGGAACATTTTGACGCTATCGTTGTTGGTGCCGGTCAGGCTGGTGGGCCGCTGGCCGGCGCGTTTGCGCGATCCGGACGCCGTACCGCGTTGGTTGAAGCAGTGCATGTCGGTGGAACGTGCATCAATGAAGGGTGTACACCAACCAAAACAATGGTTGCGAGTGCTCGCGCAGCCTATCTTGTCCGGCGGTCGGCTGACTTTGGTGTGCAAACCGGTGCGGTGAGCGTTGATTTCAGCTTTATCCGTCAGCGAAAAGATGATATTGTGACTGCCTGGCGTACCGGTAGTGAACGCCACCTCCAGGCTGATGGCGTTGAATTGCTCATGGGATTTGCGCAGTTCGTCGATCCGCAAACGGTAGTTGTGGCGTGTAATAATGGCGAAACCCGCTATCTGCAAGCGTCAACCATTGTTATCAATACCGGTGCCCGTCCTCGTATACCTGATTTGCCTGGTCTTGAGCATGTGCCGTTCCTTGACTCAACCTCAATTATGGAGCTTGAACATTTACCGGAACATCTGATAATCCTCGGCGGTGGCTATATCGGGCTGGAGTTCGGGCAGATGTTTCGCCGGTTTGGGAGTCAGGTGACAATTGTTCAGCGCGGTGAAAGGCTGTTAACTCGTGAGGATGCTGATGTTGCCGAAGCAGTAGCGACTATTTTGCGCGAAGATGGGATTACTCTCTTCTTGAATAGTTCGGCCCGGCAAGTAGAGCGTACAGGCGAGAATGGGATTCGTCTGACGGTGGAGACTCCTGATGGTGAACGAGTGATCGATGGTTCTCATCTGCTGGTTGCGGTGGGAAGAATGCCGAACAGTGACCGGTTGAATCTGGCTGCTGCGGGTGTGACAACTGATCGGCAAGGGTATATCATCGTTGATGATCGTCTTGCTACCAACGTTCCCGGTATCTATGCGGTGGGAGATGTTGTCGGCGTACCGGCTTTCACGCACGTCTCCTACGACGATTACCGTATCTTGAAGGCAAATCTTTTGGAGGGTGGTAATCGTACCAGGCGTAATCGTCTCGTTCCCTATACCGTCTTTATCGATCCACAATTGGGCAGAGTGGGGTTAAGTGAGGAAGCTGCCCGCGCTGAAGGTCGTGATATTACCGTATTTACCCTGCCGATGAGTTCGGTTGCGCGTGCTATTACGACGGGCGAAACCCGTGGCTTCATGAAGGCGGTTGTTGATGCTCATACCGACCAGATTCTTGGCTTCGCCATGCTTGGGGTTGATGGGGGCGAGATTATGAGTGCGGTGCAGTTGGCAATGCAGGGTGGACTGACGGCAACTGATCTGCACAATAGTATTTTTGCTCACCCAACACTCGCCGAGTCGTTAAACAATCTCTTTGCTCGCTAGAAGCGGCGATGCAGGTTGCTGTCTGTTGCGCAGGAATGAGTACGTTGTTGAAAGGTCTCTCTTTAACGACCGCCCTATCGCCGTATCTCTGGCGTGTGGCGGTCTGCTGCTGTGCTTACCTGCCAGACACGCCCGCTTCACGCTCTATTCTGGTGCTGTTTCGGATTGAACATTCAGTACCCGGCAGACGCGATCTTGCCATCAGATGATCACCACAGCGACATCCCATGCGATGTCGCTGTGGTTCATCTCACCTCCCCACCTGCTGCCGCTTTTGATCAATCCGTTGTTCGGCGGCGAGACGTTCCAGGTCGTATTCATTGTGATCAACAAAGCGCATTCCAGCCGCCAGGAAGGGATGAACGGCGCTAATTTCGCGAAACATGAGCTGTGCGATCTGGCGATAACTGGGGTGGCCCTGGCGGGCGCTGCGGAGTTCGATCAGGTGATAGGCTTCACGCAGGTTGAGTTTGATCCGCCAGCGCACCCGAAAGGCAAACGGTACCGCATATTGCGCTTCGTTGGGGAGCGCGGTCTCAAGCGCCGTGACCAGATCGGCAGCCTGTTCGAGTGCCATCCGGTACCGGTCGGCAACCCCGATCTCCTCCAGTTCTGGTGGCGTGACATAGCCATGACACACGGTGAAGCGCTGGCGTTCCTGGGTGAGGACGCGGTGCCGTTGCAGATCGCGATATGCACCGATGTCGGCCAGGATGTCGAAGGTGTAGTATGGCTCCTCGAAAGCCCGACCGGGACGATGGAAGCGGTTGGCCCGATCACCGACGGCGGCGTTGATCAAGGCATGGCGATCCGCTTCCGGCATAGCTGCGACCAGCTCTTCGATAGCAGGCAGTGGCAGATCGAGGTGGGGATAGAGGATGGCTGCGGCGAGTTTCCATTCGGCACGCGGATCGTAATCAACCAGCGTGACAGTCACCGGCGTGGTGGAATTGGCTTCGACCGGTATCTGATGGGCCAGCGCTGCCACCTGTTCCCGCGTCGTCGCGAGATAGTCGGCATACGCTCGTCCACGGTCAGAGCGGGCACGCTTGACAAACGATGGAATGACCTGATCCAGTTCGGCCTGAATCATCCTGCTCAGCGCCTGCGCTTCGGCAAATGGTGAGGCGGCCAGCTTGATGATCAGATACTCAAACGCCCGGCCATTGCCGAACAAGCCGACGTTGGTTTGGGTTGCCATCGGCAAAAGTCCGCGCAACAGATCGAGTGCTTTGGCCTGGATGGTATTGCGATACGCACGCGGGGTTGTTGCCTCGTCACGCGGGTACTGCTGTTGGAGCCACGCCTGAGCAGGTTCCAGCAATTCACTATAGGTCGTGAAGAGATGATCCATCACCGCGACATAGCGGTCGGCCAACGGCGATGCCATAATGGCCGGTTCGCGCAGGTAGGGATAACCGTCCGGTCCTTTGCGATCAAAGCGAACGTAGCGGGTTGATTTCTCAAGTGGTGAGATACCGAGCCGGCTATCTTCGAGCAGTTTGGCGGCGATGTTGCTCACCCCCTCACACGCCAGATGTGCCCCGCCAAGTTCAGCTACCGAGTCGTCACCGTACCCGATGAGCACCCGGTCGTAGAACGCCTCTGCCTGGCGGGTAGCGATCAGTTGTGCTGCCGGATTGTGATCCTGGGCTGATACCATGGCGGAAAAGCCAGACTCTGGTTCGTTGATAAACTCGTCGAGCAGGAGCCGCCGTAGACTTTTGCTACTGCGACTGTAGCGGGCAAAGAGAGCGCCTTTCACCACTTCCGGCAGGTTGCGCAGACAGAAGATGGGACGATCCACATTGGTCACAAATGGCTGAAGCAGCTCGATTTCCTGATCGGTAAACGTTTCGGGCTGTTGGGTCTCCATGGGTTTTCCTCTACCATTCGGCGCGTCTATATCGTTGTGCCGGTGATTGCCTGGCAGTCATACAACATTGAACGAAGGTCAACGCCGGCATTGTACCATTTTCACCAGAGGCTGTTGACTTCAGGGCATTTGCACAGGGTGCAGATCAGGTGGCGGCATTGACTGCGCCTACTCTTACCAATGGCAGATAGGCGCAGATGGCGTTCATGCTGCAACCTTCATAAAAGTCGCTGCCGGGCATGGTTGCAACTGCTACAGGTAGGGGAAACTGTTCATAATCCTGGTTATTGGTATGTGTTACCATAGTAGCATGTGCGGAGATTGTTCACGAGGAAGAGCATGACAACTGTTTACCTGATCCGTCACGGTGAAACCGATTGGAATATGCAGGGGCGCTGGCAGGGACACGCTGATGTTCCGCTCAATGAGATTGGTTATCAGCAGGCACGCTTGCTGGCACGGCGGCTGGCCAACGAAGGCGTGACGTTTAGCGCTATTTACAGCAGTGATCTGGCCAGAGCGTATCAGACGGCGTGGGAGATAGGCGCAGCCTTGCGCGTCCCGGTGCAGCTCTTGCCGGCATTGCGCGAAATTGATGTTGGGGCCTGGAGCGGTTTAACGACGGCAGAGGTGCGTGCCCGCTTTGCTGATGACTGGGAGCAGATGATCCAGGGCCACGACATCCCACGCGGTGGTGGAGAAACGGTGGCCGCAGTCCGGCAGCGGGTCGTTACAGCCGTTGAGGCAATGGTGGCGCAGCACCGTGGGCAGACACTGGCATTTGTGACGCACGGGGGCTGTATTCGGGTCTTGCTTGCCCACGCCGAAAATTTTGATGGTGTCGGCTTTGGTCACTACGATCATATTGGCAATACTTCCATCACCATCCTGGAAATCGGCTATAAGCACTGGCGGGTGAAGACAGTCAATGATATGCGCCATTTAGAAGCAGAGCACAAGACTGAACTGGTTTCGGCACCACCCGACGATGCTGAGTTACCCGATACAGCGCAATGAACGCGACACCCCCATGGCGTGAGCCGTATCTGGTGGTGACACCAGAAGGTGTGCAGGTCGTCTACACGGCTGCCGGATTGGCAAGCCGCAGTCTGGCAGCGCTCGTGGATTATGTCATCATCATAACGTTGCTGGCGACAATTCTGGTTATGGTCGCTATAAGTGAAGGCACGAGTAGCGCTAACCAGGATGTGATCCTGGCCCTGCTGGCGATTCTGGTGTTTGTTGTGAATTGGGGGTACTTCGTCTTCTTTGAATGGATCTGGAACGGTCAGACACCGGGGAAGCGGTTACTGCGGCTGCGCGTCTTGCGTGAGGGTGGGCGTCCGGTTGATATTGGTGCCATCGTGGTGCGAAATTTGATGCGGGCGATTGATTTTCTCCCCTTCCTCTACGGGATTGGTCTGGTAACGATGTTTGTTGATCGCTACCATCGGCGGTTAGGTGATCTAACCGCCGGCACGGTCGTTGTTCACGAAGCGATGCCATTGACGCTTGAGCGGGTGATGCAGCCGGTCGTTGTTCAAGTGCCACCGCGAGCGCCTGATGCCCCACCCACCCCGCTTGTCCCGAATGTTGAACGACTGACTGCTGCCGACCTGGCCCTGTTGCTTGAATTTTTACAGCGGCGCGATGAGTTACAGGCCGAGGCGCGGAGCGATCTGGCTACTCATCTGGCGGCTGTACTCCGGCAGCGGCTGGCTTTGCCACCGGGTTCTGGCGATCCAGAACGTTTTATTGAACACGTGCTGCGCGAATATCACGTTGCTCAGGCAATCATGTCGCGCCAATCCGAATGATCGGGCGTCCAGATTTCAAGATTGGGCAGGCGCCGAAACCACATCTCCTGGCGGCGGATGAAGGCATGGGTGTCGAAGCGCAGCCGCTCGATACAGGTCGGTAGATCGGCTTCACCGGTAAAATATGGTCGAAACTGAATATATCCGAGACTCGACATTGCCGGAAGCGACCAGTCGTAGCCACGGGCCAGCAGACCGGCAACTTCCTCGACCAGACCGGCAGCGATCATCCGTTCAATCCGCGCGTCGGCACGGGCGTACAATTCGGCGCGTGGCCGATGGAGCCAGATGGTGCGTGGGCGAAAAGGAGGCTCTTTTCGCTCTTGCAGACGCGAAATCGGTTCACCGCTGACGAGATATACTTCCAGCGCTCGTACCACACGCCGAACATTCGTAGGGGGAATACGTGATGCTGCCACCGGATCGACGGCGGCCAGACGTGCGTGGAGCACTGCCGGACCCTCACGAGCAGCAATGAGTTCAAGTTCGGCGCGCAGGTCTGGTTGTGGTGCCACACGTGGTACCTGCCAGCCTTCCAGGAAGGCTGCCAGGTATTGACCGGTACCGCCAACCAGAAGTGGAATGCGCCCCCTGGCCCGAATGTCGGCGATTGCTGCCGTGGCCAGATCGCAAAACTCGGCCAGTGAAAACGGTTGATCGGGATCACGAATATCGATCAGGTGGTGCGGCGCCTGGGCCTGCTCTTCAGGCGACGGCTTGGCAGTACCGATGTCCATCCAGCGATAGATTTGCCGTGAGTCGGCAGACACAATCTCGCCGTTGATACGTCTGGCCCAGGCGATAGCCAGCTCTGTCTTGCCGACAGCGGTCGGTCCGACGATGGCAATAAGCTCTTCCAAGCGTGTTCCTCATCTGACGTAATAATGTGTATTTCACCTCACCATCATATCATACAGGTATAACGCAGTGCGTTATTTATGTTCACGTCCGTTTCATTCTCATGCTACAATACCTGTGTAGCACTGTATAGGTGTGATTGCAACGGAACGCACTTGCTGGTGCCGGGTTTCGTGGAATGTTTCACCTGCCATGATCTGTCGCACATCCGCTATAGAAGAGAGATGTTAGAGGACATAATGAACGATCAACCGGTATGTCAGGACATCCCGACAACCATTACCACCCGTGATGGGCGCACATTGCGAGTGCGAAGCCTTGCTGCCAGCGATGCAGTGCTCCTCGAGCGCATGTTTTATCGCCTCTCCCCTGAGACGATCTACCGCCGCTTCTTCATTGCCGCCGAGCATGCTTCACCAGAACTGGTGCACAAATCGGCGAAGCGGCTGGCAGCAATCAATCCGCGCCGTGAAGCGGCACTGGTTGCGCTTGCCGATGAGCAAGGGTCAGAAGAGGCAATTGCCGTGGCCCGTTTTGCCCGTCTACCGCACAACCCCAAGGTTGCAGAAGCCTCCATCCTGGTGCGTGACGATTATCAGGGAACGGGGGTTGGGCGTAAGTTGTTAGCATTACTGTTGGCCGAAGCACGAGCCGCCGGACTTGAACGCCTGATCTTTTTAACCCATGCCGATAATACCCCTATGATCCGGTTAGCGATGGGATTAGGTTTGCCCTTTCAGGGCCGGCATGCTGATGGCCTGTACGAAATCCACGTGCTGCTAGAGCCGCAAAGTACCACAACGTTTGAGTTTGTCAGGAATGAGTAGGTGAGTGCTATGGCTGTCAAACCTGGCTGGAGTCTATTACCGATGGCGCTGGCTGGCGCTTTCAGTTTGTTGGGAGGTGCCACGGCCTATTACGTTAGCCTTCGCGTCAGCCCATCGCCGCGTCGAACCTACCTTGATAGCTATACCTTTACCCCGTGGGAGCTTGAGGTTCCTTACGAAACGGTTGAATTTCGCAGCAGTGATGGCTTGCGTCTGGTTGGCTGGTGGTTGCCGCGTCCAGAGACAAATGCCGTGATCGTTGGTAGTCATGGCCACGCTGGACGCAAAGATGAGTTACTCGGTATTGGTAGCTATTGCTGGCGGGCCGGTTACAACGTCTTACTGTTCGACTATCGCGGGCGCGGGGAGTCTGATCCCTGGCCGCAAACGCTCGTTAGTCGTGAAGTTGATGATCTGCTGGCCGCACTACAGTATGTGCGGCAGCGAATGCCAGATGCAGCAATTGGAGTTATCGGCTATTCCATGGGCGCTGCTGTCGGGATTCTGGCGACAGCACGCGATCAATCGGTGAGAGCGCTGGTTGCTGATAGCTCGTTTACCACTGGTGATGATGTGGTTGCCGATGCGGTCGAAAAGGTGCTGCGCGTTCCGCTCCGACCGCTGGTACATCTGGCCGACACCATTGTTGCCTGGCGCCATGGCTATCGTTTTAGTCAGGCTCGCCCAATTGACGTGATTGGTCAGATCGCCCCTCGTCCAGTCTTCCTGATCCACGGTGTTGATGACTCACTTGTCCCTGTCTGTCATGTTCGTCAGTTGTATGCGGCAGCTCGTGAACCGCGGTTGGTGTGGGAAATACCTGGAGCTGAACACTGTGGCGGTTATTTTGTTGATCGGGTTGGCTATTGTCGGCGCGTGGTTGAGTTCTTCGACCAGTATCTGCGCAGTGTTGAGGCGTAATCCCCATGCGGTTTGATATTTTGACCCTCTTTCCGGCCATGTTTCAGGGGCCGTTGACAGAGAGTATTCTCAAGCGTGCCCAACAGGCCGGGCGAATTGAGATTCACTTGCACGATATTCGACAATGGACGACGGATCGCCATCGGACGGCTGACGATACGCCATACGGCGGTGGCGCCGGTATGGTGATGAAGGCGGAGCCGCTGGCGGCGGTGATTCGGGCGGTGCGGGCCGCTGATGATCGGCCTGGGGTGACCATTTTGCTCACCCCTGACGGTGAACTGCTCACGCAACAGATTGTGCGCGAACTGGCTACCTTGCCGCGGTTGCTTCTGGTGTGTGGGCACTATGAAGGGATCGATGAACGAGTACGCGAGACGCTGATTGATCGCGAGCTGAGTATTGGTGATTATGTGCTTACCGGTGGTGAACTGGCGGCAATGGTGGTGGTTGATGCTGTGGCCCGGCTGGTGCCCGGTGTGATCGATAGCGAGTCGATTGTCGAGGAGAGTCACAGCGATTTTTTGCTCGAATATCCGCACTATACGCGCCCGGCAGTGTGGGAGGGGCGGGCAGTACCACCCGTGCTTCTATCCGGTCACCACGGTGAAATTGCCCGCTGGCGTCGGGCCGAACGGTTACGGCGCACGCTGGCCCGTCGACCGGATCTGCTGGCGCGGGCGGCGGCTGCCGGTGTGCTGACCAAAGCCGATCTGGCATTACTGGCCGAGTTGGGCTGGCGCCCTGAAGCCTCTGACGGCGCGTAGCCCGGCTCGTAGCACGTCTGCACGATGTCGGGTATGCTGCTTCTCAGCAACAGGGTTCAGTGCATAGGGAAGGGCAGGCCGAACGCCTGCCCTTTCTGCTGGTGTGGGGCACTGCCGTTGTGCAGTATCGCCGATCCCGATCACCGACCCTCTCAGCAAGATCACGATGGCAGGGTTTCGCTGCGGTACTCGCGCCAGAGGCGTCGTAATTCATTGGCCGGATCACGCCAGAAGCGATCCGGATCAATCGGGAACGCCGGCAATCTCGCCGTTGCGGGCATCTGGCGAATCGCCTCGCGGAGTGCTTCCCATCCCGCCTTTGCCCGACCGTCTGCTGTCCACAGACCCCAGGTGCGTGCTATCCAACTGCGGTCGAATGGGGGAATGTTCCACTGTGTCTCAGGTGGATCAACCATCCCGGCCAGCCAGACCGCGGCAGCCCCGGCGCGCGCCAGGGTTGTGAGAGATTCTTGCAACGCGGTTGCCGCAGCCTCTTCGTCGGCAAGGAATGTGTGGGCTGGTTGAGCAAATATCTGATCGGACTGCCAGCCAGACAGGTTCGTGCGCGGTGCCGTTGGCCAGCCCAGATCGGCAACCACGACCTGCGCAGCCGCCGTATCGTTCACTTCCTCGGCGAGGAGACCGGCGACAACGGCATGCAGGAAGCAGGCAGCCGCACCGCGAGCCGGTGGACCGTCGCCAAGGGGTGGCCACGGCCCGACACTGACCACAACCGCACCACCGGCCATCGCAATATCGTAAGGCCGCAGGCTCACCCTGCTACTGAGGGCTGTGGCATCGATATGCCCAAATAACCGCTCAGCACCGTAAGAGCGGGCCTGTTCGGCCAGATCGGCCCACCATGCCGCCATATCGCGATGGTCTGTCGGTGGACGTACACGCTCGAAACCGGCAGCCAGCAGCCAACCACTGATCGCCGGATGGTCGGCAAAATTGCCGATCACCTCGCGCAACAGGTAGCGTTGGGCAGCCCGCATGTCTGGATCGGTGTAGAGATCGCGCACCGGTTCCTGACGGTAAAAGGAATTATCAAGAATCGTGAGGGTGGGTGCGCTTAACAAAGCACTTACCGCCTGCGTTGAGAGGGCCTGTGTCGGTATCCCCAATGCCCAATCGGGTAAATGCAGGGTCGGCCCCAGGGTAGCGCTCATGAGCGAGACGACAACCTGCATGTGATTCGCCTGAGCCAGATCAAGCCCGCGTTGGAAGCCATTGAGGGCTGCAACCGAGATACGCTGCGTTCCCGGTTGTACCTCGGCCCAGCGCAAGTCGAAGCGAACCTGCCGTAACCCAACGTCGTGCGCACGCTGTAAGAATTCACGCAATGCGCCATGATCGTAGCTCGACCAGCTCGCGGGCAGTGCCTGTGGTTGAGCCGGCATAGGTGGCCAAATCGTTATTCCGATGTCCATAGGCATTCACGATACTTCCATCATCCAGGCCATGATTGTCACGTGTAACAGGATTATCTGCTATGATGATGCACATTGTCTACCCTGCCCATCTGGTAAGGGCAGATACGGATGAGTATATAGTATAACAATGTCGCACCAGATTGAAATCGTTGTACCGGCCGGTCTGGAAGAACTGGCGCGTGCGGAAGCACTGCGCATCACCGGCTTACGTCTTGAACCGCTGACCGAACGTGGTGTGATCAGAGCGACGATGCATGGTTCGTTGCGGGCACTGTTCGATCTGCGATCTGTCATATCAGTCTTTGTGGTTCGTCGATTTGCGATACCCCGTCCGCGGGCATTGCTCGGTGATGAGCATTTTCGGGCAGTGGTCGCGATGCTTGAGATGGTGCGTCGCCTGCATCCGGCAGGGACGTTTCAGACCCTCTTTCTCAGTGCGGCTGGTGCCGATAGCAGTGTTCTGCAACGATTTAAGCAGATGATCGGCGAACGGCTTGGTCTGGCGATTGGCACGGAAGACGGCGACATGCTGATCCGGTTACGCCCGAGCCAGGATCGCAGTGGCTGGGACGTACTGGTCCGTCTCACGCCGCGCCCTTTAGCAACGCGGTCATGGCGAGTGTGCAATCGCGAGGGGGCGTTGAATGGGCCGGTTGCCCACGCAATGGCAGTGCTGAGTAAGCCACATGCCGGAGATCGAGTGCTGAATGTCGGATGCGGTTCGGGGACGCTGCTGATCGAGCGCTTACTCATCACAACGGCAGCACAGGCAATTGGCTGTGACACCGATCCTACGGCACTGGCCTGCGCCTGGCGTAATCTGGGAGCTGCGGGTTTGAGTAAGCGGGTAGAACTGTACGATTGGGATGCCTGTCAGTTGCCGCTTCCTTCGGCGAGTATTGACGTAGTGCTCGCCGATCTGCCGTTTGGTCATCTGGTTGGCTCGCACACCACCAATCTCACCCTCTACCCGGCACTGTTGGCTGAAGCGGCGCGGGTGACTCGTCCGGGCGGAAGAGCCGTGCTGATCAGCCACGAAGTGCGGTTGATGGAGCGTTCGCTGGCTACGCTCCCGCAGTGGCATGTTGAGCAACAACTGCGTGTCGATCTGGGTGGTCTTTACCCGCGCATCTTCGTGTTACGGCGTACCGGGTAATATCGAATCTGGTTTAATAGCCGTGATGCCCTGCTATCTATTGTGAGACACCCTGGTTATGAGCGCTCCACCCCTGTACGCGAACGCTATCCCTCTGGGAGCGCTGGGAGCGTGCTCCTCCGGCGCACTTAGCGGGGACTGGGAGCGCGCGCCTCCGGCGCGCACAAGAGGAGCTGGGAGCGCACGCCTCCGGCGCGCTTACCACCTGATACAGCCATGCACTTCTGAACTATACTGAACCGTTTACACCTGCCCGTAGCGGGAACGAGCTACTTTCGGGCCTTCTCCCGACCCGGCAGGGGCGGGTTGGGGTGGGGGGAGTGTCGCAGATCACCGCTGGAAGCAGCACACGCACAACACCCTTGCTATTGGTCGCCCTGACGCTGCACCTGAGTGTGAATGCTATAGTACGCCGCGAGCATGTCAACGATGGAAGTACGCTGGTTAGCGGATACATATCGCCACTCAGTGCGCTACCCTGCATTTCCCCCGCCAGACTCAATCTGTGCTGCACGCACCAGTTCCAGGCGTTGGCGTAACGTGTTCAGTTGTGCGCTCAGGGTATCGGCTTCGCGTCGCTCAAGTTCCATAATGCGCAAAAGATGCGCTTTCTGTTCCAGCTCAAGCCGGTCGGTTGTGCGTGATAGTCGTTGTTCAAGCTCACGTAGCCAGCTATCGATGCGCTCAAGCCAGGCGGTCATTTGCCGTAAGTATTGTTCATCAGTTTCCTGCAGACTGCTCATCCGCTCATCGGCCATCTGCCGCAGCTCTTCCAGGCGCTCCTGGTTCATCAGGAAGCGTTCCGTCGAAATTCGTTCGATTCGTTTAATGTCGTTAACCAGGTCGGGTATTTTGGCTGCCACCTCTTTGATTTGGGCCGGCAGCATCTCGGTGAATAGATCAATGTGTTGACGAATCTCTTCCAGACGGTCAATACGAGATGTTTGCTCCTCAATCATTGGTCGCAAATCACTGGCGAACTGTTGCGCTTCAACGGCCATACGGCGCATGGATTGCTTCTCAACTTGTAAATCATCTCCAAAACGACGCACTTCCTGCATAACGACGGCATCAGCTTCGCGTAAGCGTTCGAGTTGTAACGTTAATTGCCGCTGACGCTCGTCAAGCTCTTTGACCTGTGAAGAGAGGGTGGCAATCTGGCGCTCAACCTGTTCAATCCGGCTCAACCAGCCGGCCAGAAAGTCGCGGTCCTGTTTGCGTGCTTCGGCAACCTGTTGAATTTGCGCTTGCATATCGCGAATGGGCCGCAGGCCATCTTCAATCTTGACCAGCGCGGTTGCCACTTCGCGGCGCAGGGCGACAACATCACGGCGCACAATTTCATTGGCCTGGGCAACCTCACCGGTGTGGCGGTCGAAGAGACTCTGAATCTGGGCGATGGTGCCCTCATTTTTACGTATTTGTTCCATCGCCCACTGATACTTGTTGGTCTGATCCTTCAGCAAGCGCCGTAATTCGTCAATCTGGCCTTGCAGGTAAACGAGTTGCGATTGTTCTTGCGCTCGCAGACGCTCTTCTTCATAGCGCGCCGTCAGGTCTGAATTTGACATAACAACTCCTGGTTGTGTGGTATTGCAGGTAAACAGCTTGCCATCGCTCTGGCATGCCCACCCGGTAGCTATACATTAGTCATGTGGGCAACGGCCATCGCTTCAGCCAGTTTTACTGCACCAACGTACAATGCCTTGCCGATAATCGCTCCTTCAACGCCGAGCTGGGCAAGCTGGCGCACGTGGTCGATACTGGCAATCCCGCCGCTGGCGATGATCGCCGGGCCGTGCGGTGTGATCAATTCGCTTAAGGCTGCAAAGTTCGGCCCACTGAGTGCGCCATCACGACTGATGTCGGTGTAGATGATGCGTCGGGCACCGAGGTTTGCCATCTGTTCAGCCAGCACGGTTGCTTTGACCGAAGAGGTTACTGTCCAGCCATCGGTAGCTACCAGGCCGTTGCGGGCATCGATCCCGATCACGATCTGCTCGCCGAAGCGGTCGAGTAGGCGGGCAACCAGGTCTGTTTCGGCAATAGCCGCCGTACCGATGATAACGCGCTCGACGCCGAGGGCTAATGCCGACTCAACATCCTGCTCTCGGCGCAAACCACCGCCTAACTGCACTGGAATCTGCACCGCCTGTGTGATAGCAAGAATGGCGTCGACATTCTGCGGGTGTCCGGCACGGGCACCGTCGAGATCGACCAGGTGCAGTCTGGTGGCGCCTTGCGCTTCCCAGCTTCGGGCCACCGCAACCGGATCGTCGGCGTAGACCGTCATTTGGGCAAAATCGCCTTGATACAAGCGGACGCAGCGACCATCTTTTATATCAATTGCCGGAATAATCTCCATTGTCACACTCCTTTTGGCTGGACGGCCTCGCTCCAGCGCACGAAATTGGCCAGCAGGCGCAAGCCATAGTCGCCACTCTTTTCGGGATGGAACTGTACTGCCGCCAAGTGGTCGCGAATAATGACGCTCGGAAAGGGGATGCCGTAGTCGGTGCGGGCCGCGATGATCGCCTCATCAGCTACCGCACAGTAATACGAATGCACGAAATAGACATCGGCTCCATCAGGAATATCGGCAAAGAGTGGATGGTTGCGGAATGTCGGGCTGATCTGAAGCTGATTCCAGCCGATCTGCGGTATCTTGCCGGCGTGTTCGGGAAGACGGCGTACTGTGCCGGGGATGATGTCGAGACACGAGTGGAGACCAAACTCTTCACTTTCACTCAGCAAGACCTGCATCCCGACGCAAATACCCAGAAACGGTGTACTGGCAGCGATAACTGCCGGTAAGACCTCTGCAATCCCCAGGTGGCGCAGACTGGCCATGGTATCAGCGGTCGCGCCAACACCGGGCAGAACGACCGCTTGCGCAGAACGGATCACCTCTGGGTTATCGGTTACGGTGAGTGTAGCGCCGACCCGTTGTAGTGCCCGTACCACATTGGGCAGGTTGCCGACACCGTAGTTAATCACTGCTATCATGCTTCTCCCTGATATGTTGTCTGCATCAGCAGAGGATGGTAGGTGTAGAGACTGGTGATGATGTGTTCGATGGCCGGTTCGGGTGCATTCATCTTGCCCATGGGGTCAGAACCGGCCGGCATCCCCAACAGCAGGCGGAGCGTCGTCACTACACCCGCCGCCAGCGCCGGCAGGCTATACCCGCCTTCCAGTACGAAGCCGATCCGACCGTCACACAACTCGTCAGCCCAATCGCACAGGTGCTGCACGATGCGGGCAAAGCCCTGGATCGAGAGCGCCATCGGCCCAATCGGATCACTCCAGTGGGCATCAAAGCCGGCTGACACCAGAATGATCTCCGGTTGAAAACGGCGGAGCACTGGCCCGATGACGCGCTGAAATACCTGTTCGTAGCCGTGATCGCCGGTTCCATAGGGCAACGGTACGTTGAGGGTGGTGCCGCCGGCTGTGCGCGGATCACCCATTTCGTGAAGACTGCCGGTGCCTGGGTAGAGCGGCGCGGCATGGATCGAGCAAAAGAGAACTCGCCCATCACGGTAGAAGATGTCCTGAGTGCCATTACCGTGATGAACATCGAAATCCACAATCGCGATGCGCCGGAGATGGTGGCGATCCAGCAACACTCGTGCAGCGACTGCAATATTATTGAAGAGGCAGAAACCCATCGAGCGTATATCGGTCGCATGGTGGCCCGGTGGCCGCACCAGCGCAAACGCATTGTGGCAGCGTCCGCTTACCAGGGCTTCAGCCATACAAATCGTTGCGCCTGCTGCCAGCAGCGCAACATCCCACGACTCGGCAGTGACGTAGGTGTCGCTATCGATCTGTCCACCGCCATAACTGGCTAACTGACGCACGCGATGAAGCATGCTGGAGCTATGGACAGCAAGCAATTCAGCTTCAGTGGCCGGACGAATGGGTAACTGAAGCAAACGCGGCCACAACCCATCGACCTCAATTGCCCGTCGGATGGCGTGCAACCGCTCGGCCTGCTCAACGTGCCCGTGCCATGTGTGAAGATCAAACCGCTGATCGGTCACAATTGCAGTGGTCATATCTGTGCCTGTACCGCCCTGGAGCGCAGCCGGATACTCTCGCTACGACAATTGCATTCATTGTACCACGAGGCCGGCGGATGGCGGGAAGCGTGTGTCGCCGTGGTATAATTCACTAGCAAATCTGTGCGGATTGGAGACAGTCTATGGCGTATCCGCTATTGGTGTTAGTTGATGGTCACGCTTTGGCGTATCGGGCGTTTTTTGCGTTGCGCGAGAGTGGGTTACGTTCGTCCCGTGGTGAGCCGACGTATGCCGTCTTTGGTTTTGCGCAAATTCTACTGACTGCACTGGCCGAGTATCGTCCCGATTACGCCGCCGTTGCTTTCGATGTTGGGCGTACCTTTCGTGACGATCTCTACGCCGAATACAAAGCCGGGCGTGCCGAGACACCAGAAGAGTTTTATCCCCAATTTGAACGGATTAAGCAACTGGTACAGGCGCTCAATATCCCAATCTACACCGCCGAAGGGTACGAGGCCGATGATGTGATTGGGACGCTGGCCCGTCAGGCGACGGAGCGCGGTGTTGATACCATCATTCTCACCGGCGATTCTGATGTGTTGCAACTGGTGAATGATCACGTGCGGGTGGCATTAGCCAATCCCTACGGCGGCAAGACAAGTGTCACGCTCTACGATCTGGAGCAGGTGCGTAAGCGGTACGATGGCCTTGAGCCAGATCAACTGGCCGATCTGCGCGGTCTGAAGGGCGACACCTCAGATAATATCCCCGGTGTGCGCGGGATTGGCGAGAAGGGGGCGATTGCCTTACTCAAGCAGTTTCGTTCACTCGACGCATTGCTTGAGCAGATTGATGCTGCGCCGAAGCGTTACCAGACATTACTCCGCGAGCAGGCCGAGGCAGCGCGGTTCTCGCGCCAATTGGCGACGATTGTCACCGATGTGCCGGTACAGCTCGATCTGGAAGCTGCCCGCATCGGCGTCTACGACCGTTCGGCAGTGATGGCCCTCTTTCAAGAGTTGGAGTTTGGCGTTAGCTCAAACCTGATCAAGAAGCTACCTTCGGTCGTTCAGGCACCGACACTGGCCGAACTGCCTGCCGATCTGCCCGCTGCACCACTCACGACTGCACCAACGCAGCTTTCGCTCTTTGCCGGCGAGTCGGAACCCGCTCAGCCGACAGCCGAACCGCCACCGGTTACAATTGTGCGAGATGCTACGGCGCTGGCCGATCTGGTATCGCGTCTCCGCAATGCGCCGGCTTTTGCGTTCGACACCGAATGTACCAGTCTGCAACCGGTTGCCAGCGATCTGGTTGGGATTTCAATTGCTATCGCGCCCGATACCGTCTGCTACATTCCGGTCGGCCATCAATCCGAGACGCAGGTGCCATGTGGAGAGGTTGTCACTGCGCTGGCCCCGTTTTTTGCCAATCCTCAGCAGCCAAAGTTTGCCCATAATGCCAAGTTTGATATGGAGGTTCTGGCCGGGGCCGGGATCAAGGTGTCCGGACTGGCATTCGATACGATGATTGCAGCGGCCATGCTGGGCAAGCGGCAGGGTTTGAAAGACCTGGCATTCTACGAGTTGAAACTCCCAGAGCCGCCTACTACGATTGAAGACCTGATCGGGCGGGGCAATAAGCAGATTAGCTTTGCTGAGGTGCCGGTTGAGCAGGCGGCTCCGTATGCGGCGGCCGATGCCCTCTACACGTTGCGGCTCACCGAGCGCTTGCAGCGTCAGTTAGAGGCTGAACCTGCGCTGCACGATCTGTATTACCGGGTTGAATTACCGCTGATCGAGGTGTTGACCGACATGGAACTAACTGGCATCCGTCTCGATCAGGAGTATTTGCGCGAGTTGGGCAGGCATTTTGCGCAACGGATTGCCGATCTGGTCGAGCGGATTTATCAACAGGCCGGTGGCCCGTTCAATATCAATTCCGGCCAACAGTTGAATGATGTGCTGTTTGGACGATTGGGAATTGATCCCCGTGCACACGGTCTGAGCAAGCTCAAGAGTGGTGGCTACTCGATTACGGCGGAGGTTCTGGAAGAGCTGAGCCAGCTCTATCCGATTGCTGCCGATATTCTGACCTACCGTCAATTGACGAAGCTCAAGAGCACCTATATCGATGCACTGCCTGATCTGGTCAATCCACGGACCGGACGCATTCATACCTCGTACAATCAGCTTGGTGCGGCCACCGGGCGGTTGTCGTCGAATAATCCCAACCTGCAAAACATACCGGTACGCACTGAGGAAGGGCGCGAGATTCGGCGTGCCTTTGTCGCTGAACCCGGTTGGCGCTTTGTGGCTGCCGACTACTCGCAGATCGAGCTGCGGGTGCTGGCCCATATGAGTGGTGATGAGAACCTGATCGCAGCATTTCAGCAGGGGCTTGACATTCACGCGGCCACGGCCAGCCGACTGTTTGGGGTTGAACCGACAGCAGTCGATAAGAATCAACGGCGCGTCGCGAAGACGGTGGTGTTCGGCGTGATCTATGGGATCAGTGCGTTTGGTCTGGCCCAGCGGTTGGGGATCGAACGTGATCTGGCCCGCCAACTGATCGATAATCTGTTTGCTCAGTTCCCCGGTATTCGCCGCTACATTGATCAAACGCTCGAATTTGGACGGCAGCATGGGTATGTACAAACCCTTTTTGGTCGTCGTCGGGTGATGGAAGACCTGCGCGCCAGTGGTGCACGACGTGCTGCTGCCGAACGAGAAGCGATTAATGCACCCATTCAGGGCACTGCTGCCGATCTGATGAAAATGGCGATGGTCAATGTGCATCGTGCACTGCGTGAGCAGGGGTTGCGCACACGCCTGTTGCTACAGGTACACGACGAATTAATCGCCGAGGCTCCAGAAGATGAGGTTGAGCCAGCCGCACGGCTCTTGCGTGACGTAATGAGCAGTGTGTACCGTGATTTGGTCGTACCACTAAGCGTTAATCTCGAAGTTGGCCCGAATTGGGATGAGATGAGTCCACTGGCGATGGGCTAGGTGAGAGGTAGATCAGACCCTTGATAGCGGAGGTTGCGATTGCGGTTAGTGCCGGGAAGATTGCGCGAAATAAGCCAATCCTACCCGGTCGGCAATGCCGATAGTCGAGACGTGTCCAGCCCGACTTGCGGTGCGGCGAACTGGTAGGCTGTAAAGGCTGCCCCAGCGTATTCGGCATAGGTTGATCTGCAAAGATGTGAAGTTGGAACCAAAATCAGGACGACGGTAGCCGCAACTGCTAGATAGCGGAAGATCATCGACTGCTCAACAGACGATGGTGCGGTTTGAGAGGCTGGCTTTGCATCTCTCCGTAGTTCTCCACAAGTAGGGGTATGATAGCCGGCGTTCAGGGTCAGCACATCCGGCAAACTCCCCGCGACTCCAGGAAGTGCTTTCTTTTTGCGTCTCCATTTCCTCAGAAGGCTTCACCTCCGCGGGCAAGATGAAACATCTATCAGATGCTCACGGCAACGTTCAGTCGCCGTGCAAAGAAAAGCGTCATTTATTTAGTGTGGGTTAGTGGTCTGGTTCAGTCCGTCATCTCCTGTTGTTGTTCCGTACCGAATATTCTGTAATACAAGTCCACGCCATAACTGGTCTTCAGTGGATCGGCTTCCTTGAGCCTAAAGGTACGCTCTCCGTCCGGCAATCGCTCGGCGCGCAGGAAAAGAATGTTATCTCCGTTGAAAGAACGGGTAAACTCATACAAATGGGTAACGAAGTATACCTTGATACCCTTCTCGATCAGAGTGCTGACAATTTGTCTGGCAATCTCCGAGCCTTCACGTTCGTTGGTGGCGGAAAAGGACTCGTTCAGCAAAAGTAATGCGTTTGGAGTGAGGTAGTCAACGATCACACTCATGCGCGCAAGCTCTTCTTCAAACTTGCCCCTTTCCATCGTCTTGTCCTCTTCGCGCTTGAAGTGCGTGAACAGGCCGGTCGTCAGATTAGCCAGGAACGATTCGGCTGGGACAAACATTCCACACTGCATCATCAACTGAGCCACGCCAACACTGCGCAGGAAGACAGTTTTGCCGCCGCGGTTTGGACCGGTAACGATAATCAGCGATTTTCCATCAGCAGAGATATCATTTCCCACCACAGATGATCCAAGCGTTAACGCCAGGGTGACATCATACAATTCTGCACACGAGAGTCGGCGCTCGTGAGCCGGCACAGGCTGCGGAAAGGTCACAGGCTTGCCCAGAGCGGTTAGTTGTTCGTAAAGGTTCAGGCAGCCGATATAGAAAGCCAATTCCCATTGCAGCACTCTGAAGAAACTTTCTATATGCTCGGCGGCCTGACCAACGGCGTTTGCTGCACGGGCAAGTCCCCGATCACGTAGTTCCTCTAGTATGCGCGCTCCTGCCTCATCACGAGGGTGCAGGGTATAGGAATAGGTTGGTGAGTGCGAGGTAAGCATGCGTTGAAGCCAATGTTGGTCTGCGTCGTTCGGGTAACAGAGAACGTAGTTGCTGCCTTCATTGCCTTTGCCTGGTTGCGCACTAAGGAGAGTACCTCTGGAAAAACGAAGTTGCTGAACGTGTTTTTCCACAAGGTTTAGATAGTCGTCGTCCAGTTCCCGCTGAATCATGGTGAAAAAGCGGCGGAAACCCTGCGACTCGAAGGTGTTCACATGCTGATCGGCGATCAGTCGCAACTGACGCAGCAAGTCCAGTGAGGCTGCCAGCAACTCGCGAGCGCTGCTCAGGATTGAGGTAGGGGTGGAATGACGCAACGAAATCCACAACCACCGTTTGTGTTTACGTTCGAGGAATGTCAACGGAATGAGGTACATTTGTCTGACCACGTCGGGGTATTTCAGGCAATCTTTCAGAATCTCCTGTCGGTAGAGGATTGAAGCGCTTTCATCCAGGGGTGATAGCACAACCTGTCGAACGACCTGAAACAAGAACGTGTCGCCGCGAGCCATAGCCTTAAACAAGATGTTCAATGACAAGTCTTGCGTCAGGTCATCTACATTAGGCAGCAACGGCGTCGACGGGTCAAAGTCTTGATCGGGGTGCAGTAAAAAAACCTTCATCATCGTATTCGCTCCTGAAGTTGTTCACGGCTCAGCCCATGTTTACGAGCCAATGAAAGAGCATAGGCCAACCCATCGGCGGGTTTGCGAATGATCTGGAATGTGCGTCTGACGGGATCATTGGGGTCTACCGATGCCACCATGCTGACCATTTTCTCGCTCAACGAAGCCAGTTCGTCGAGGAACGTCACCCAAACACCCAAAACATCCAGATCCGTCAGCCGGGCCATAATTTCCTTACTTAGAAAAAGTGCATCCTGAACAGTGGTGGAGGAGAAAATTTCGTTCAGGATGAAGATGCTGTCAGGGGTAGCCTGGATGAGTGCTCTGTGCATACGGACCAGATCATCTTCCAGTTTTCCCCGTAGATTTTGACTATCCTCTATGCGCTCGAAATGGGTAAAGATGCGGTCGGCCAGGAACAGACCTGCTTCCCGGCCCGGAACAGGGCAGCCGAGGCTAGCGAGATAATGTAACTGCCCAAACATCCGAGCAAATGTCGTCTTCCCTCCCTGATTGGGTCCGGTGACGACGAGAATGCGTTCCGGGCCTGTCAGGAAGAAATCGTTCAGCGTGATAGTCTTCTGTTCGTAACGCCAGGCATGAGCCAGGGCCAGATCGAAGCCATCGCGTACATAGACTGCTTTACTCGTTGCGCTGACGTGAGGATAACAAAAGGGTAGCCCCTGACGTTTGAGGTCGGCGATATATTCCAGATAAGCCACGTAAAACTGAATCTCGCGGTCGAACGTGCGAATGGTCTCGTCGAGAAACTGGTTATGCTCCGTACAGAAGCGGTCTAGCTCCTCGAAGGGTTCGGGATATAACCTGGCGACGAACTCGAGGATCTTGGCCTCAATGTGACTCATTCCAGCTCTTTCTGGAAGGTGTACCAGATAATCCTGGGCATCACGTTGTTTGAACTTGCTGAAGACATGTTCCACTTCCGAGCTGTAATCTACCTCGCCCTCGTAGCGCTTTACGCTGAACTTGCCACTCTCGATAATCACGCTATACTTGATGGCAGCCAGGGCGTTTTTGACGTGTTGACTATCGGTAGCCAGGGAACGGAATGCCGGTGACTGAATGCAGGTTGTCAGATGTTCTCGGAAAGTCGAAAGGCCATTCGACCTCAAGGGAAGATCGACGAGATGGCGAGCCAGAGTTGTTACGGTGTCACAATAGACCAGGGCTGCTTCCAGGAGCCACCCCTTTCTGTGATCGGCAAAGTTAAGTTGCTCCATCATCGCCAGATAACGTCGCACCACCCTCATACCTTCCGCAAACTGCTTGATAGCTTCCAGGATAGGAGCTTTTTCCAGGTCCTGAAACACCTCTTGCCGGTAGCGGACGGCTTGAGCATCGCGTAAGGGAGTCCAGAAAAAGGGTTGTAAGTTGTACTCCTGTCCGGGTTTTGTGATGGCTTCTACCACCTGATCCAGGTTTAGATCGGGAAAGAAATCAGGCTGGCTGGTTGCTTCTGTTTGGAGACCGTCGTGGTAGTGAAGAATACTGAGCGAAACCATGATCATGCCTCTTATCGATTCAAAAATAAAAGCCTCTACAGAGAAAACGTTTCCCTGTAGAGGCTATCAGCCGTAATGGCAGTTGAGGGTGAGCCTCATCACCCAATCGATTGTCTAATCTCATTTTATCAGCTACTCAGCCGGTGTCAAATCTGTTTTCTTAACCTGACAGACCAGATCTACGTTTCTTTTAGTATCTCAAAGCCACGCGTGAATCTCGATACGTTTGACGTAAGTATTGAACCGTGCTCCTTCTCAACATGAACCCGTCCAGATTTGTTATCATCAGCACAACGCAACGAAGAGCCATCACCATTGATGGCGTGGAGGCAGTATGGTAAAACAACAACCAACCTTTTCGGTCGTCGCACCGGTGTACAACGAAGAACAACTGATTGCTGAGTTTTGCCGCCGGGTGATTGCCGCGCTTGAGCCACTCGGCGAGCCGTTTGAGCTGGTACTGGTGAATGATGGCTGTCGTGATCGTTCACCAGAAATTATGCGGGAACTGCATCAGCGCGATCCGCGCATTAAGGTGATTAACTTTTCGCGTAACTTTGGTCATCAAATCGCCATTACTGCCGGTACCGATTATGCCACCGGGAAGGCAGTGATTGTGATCGACTCTGACCTGCAAGACCCGCCAGAGGTGATCCCTGAGCTGATTGCGCGTTGGCGGGAAGGATATCAGGTTGTCTACGGTGTACGTGAAGAGCGCGAAGGTGAGACGTGGTTTAAGAAGACGACCGCAGCGATCTTTTACCGGCTCATCGTGCGTATCACCAACGTCAATATTCCGGTTGATACCGGCGATTTTCGTTTGATGGATCGCAAAGTCGTTGATGCACTCAAGCGGATGCGTGAACACCACCGTTTCATGCGAGGTCTATCGGCGTGGATCGGTTTTCGGCAAACCGGTGTGCCCTACCGCCGTCATGCCCGTGCTGCCGGAACGACAAAGTACCCTCTGCGCAAGATGCTGCGCTTCGCGCTTGATGGGATTACCAGTTTCTCGTATTTGCCGCTCCAGTTGGCAACCTATCTCGGTTTTATTGTGGCTGCCATCAGTATGATCTTCTTGCTGGTGGTCTTTGTGATGCGGCTTGCCGATCCGTCTGCCCCGGAACCGGCGTTCTACGGTCAGGCCAGCACGCTGGCCAGTGTCCTCTTTCTTGGTGCTGTGCAGTTGATTTCACTGGGCATTATTGGCGAGTATGTGGGCCGTATCTACGATGAGGTAAAGGGACGGCCCCTCTACATTGTGGCCGAAGCGCTGGGGGTGGAAGAAGAACCTGCAACTTCTCCGGCTTCAGTGCGTACAACCCATATGGAACAGTCAACATCTGTTAAGTAGTCAGGAGGAGTGGTATGTCGCAGCGCGCCCCAGTTAGAGGATCGATGACGTCACGGCTATCGCTGGTCGGTGGATTCATCCTGTTGCTGATCATTGTCGGCATTGGTCTCAGCACGATGAAGTATGTGCAGGTGGATGAAGGACAGGCGGCCATCGAATTGGTGCAGGGGCGTATTGTCGCTGTCCATGGCCCAGGCCCGATTTTCCGTCCCTTCGCACCGTTTACCGAGATCGAACTGGTCAATATTCGCCGTCAGTCACGTCAGATTTCACAGAATGTGGCGAGTAGCGATAAGCAGTTGTACGACATCGATATTCAGGTTGATTTTCGCCGTCTGCCCACCGAGCAGGCATTGCGCGCAGCTTATGCGGAAATTGGCGTCAGCGATGCCCAGCTCAACGATTTTCTCGATGGCTTTATCAACGATGCCCTCAAGAGTGCCAGTACGCAGTTTACCCTCGATGAGGCTCTTTCTGACCGGGGAGCGTTTGCCGAGCGCATCCGACGTTTCTTGACGACACCTCCCGGCGATGGTCAGCGCGCACCGGTTGACCAGCTCTACATTACGATTGAGGCGGTGAAGGTGCTCGATATTAAGGTTGGCGAGACGTATGCCCAGTTGCTGGCCGAGAAGGCGAATCTCGAAGTGCAGATCGAGACCGAGCAGAAGCGACGGCAGCAGATCGAGGCGCAACAGGCCAATAACCTGTTCCAGGCTGAACAGGAGGCATTGGTTGCGTTGACCCGTGAACGCGGTATTACGGCTGCCGCGCTTGAGGCAGCGAATCGCGAAGCACAGGTGCGGGCTATCGAAGGCCGCTACTGGCGCGAAAATCCAGAGCTGTTTGAGCTGCGTAAGCGCGAGTTGCTGGTGCAGATGATGGCGAACGGCAATATCTGGTTTGTGGATCCAAATACCAACCTGACACTGTTGCTGAATAATCAGGCTGGGGAAGGTCAGGCTCTGGTAATCCCGCAACCCGGTGCCGGCCAATCGGTAACTCCGCCTGCGCCAACCGAGCCATCGGTCAGTCCGTAGCGGTCATTGCGGACGCGGGTGGCAGTCTTCGCGCACCACATGACTGCCACCCTGATCCCAGCGTGTCTCGCGGTTCATTGTACGGTGAGGAACGCCCGATTCCAGTGTCGTTCAAGAGCGGACAGAACGTGGGAGCGTATGCAAGAGATAGGGCTTGGGTACGCTCTGAACACCCTCACCACCGGCCCCTCTCCCTGCGCAGCGCTGGCGAGGCGAGCACAGAGCGCCGCGCGGGGATCGTCCTGATGCGGCAGAAATTGTGGTAGACATATTTTCTGTTCGTCCCCGCAGGGTGACGCCAGAGAGTTGAGGAACGATAACTCCCGCCTCCAGCGGAAGCGGGTTGGGGTGGGGGGCGATACGAGCGAGACCGGTAGAGGAATTAGAACCTATTTCAAAAAAACATCTCCTATTACCGACCGACTCCATGATCGTGACGAGCACACACAGCTTCCTTGTTTCCAGCCGGGTCAACGATGTGTCACGCGCCAGATCGTAAGCACGGCTGGCGCGGCAGCATGGCTGCCGCACTCCAAACGCTGCGCCACACGCATGACAGGCGAGTAAGGCACCCAATCCAACGAGTGATGGCACTGGCGATGATCGTCAGCGCTCCTCGCTTCCATACTGGCAGACTGGGAGCAGGGTAGACTTTCGTTGGTCATTGGCAAGCGTTCACGGGCCTGGGCAATGGCCGGGTAGCACGACCGTACAGCTTTTATGAAATAAGTTCTAGAAAATCTGCAATGACTGCTATTAAACCAGAGTCACTGAACAGTCGGTAGAGATGCCTGGCCGTGCCCCTACCGGGTTTGCGTACAAACAAAAAGTCGGGTGAAGCCTCTGCTCCACCCGACTTTATTACTTCCAATGCTCGAATTTAAACGGGGTTGTTCTTAACGAAATTATTGAATGGCAGCTCGTTGGTCTGGTGCCAGCGCTGGATCTTCTGGCGGAAAGCGTTCCAACCGGGTAAGATCTCGCGGAAGGCTGCCGAGCTGCTTTCATACTCAGCATACAACTCGAATGCTGCCTTTTGGGCCGCGCTGAGAATCTCGTCGCTGTAGACGCGCAACTGCTTACCCTTGGCAACAATACGCTCAAGAGCATCGTTGTTCAGCGCATCGTACTTGGCGAGCATGTTCATGTTCGATTCCCATGCTGCAACCCGAAGGAAATTCTGGTACTCCTTCGGCAGCTTGTTCCAGGCATCGAGATTGAAGACTGCGTGCAGGCTAGGACCCGGCTCCCACCAACCCGGCGCGTAGTAGAACTCGGCTGCATCAGGCAAGCCAAGTTTCTCGTCGTCGTATGGACCGACCCACTCGGCAGCATCGATGGCACCGGTCGAGAGCGCCTGGAAGATTTCACCACCGGGCAGGGTCTGCGTAACTACGCCGAGCCGTAGCATGACCTGGGCTCCCAGACCGGGGATGCGCATCTTGAGACCCTGCATATCGGCAACAGTGTTGATCTCGCGACGGAACCAGCCACCCATCTGGGTACCGGTATTACCGGCGGCAAAGCTAATCACACCAAAGTTCTCACCCAGCTTGTTGACGGCCTGTTCACCACCACCATGGTAGAGCCACGAGTTTTGCTGTTGGGCAGTCAAGCCAAATGGCAATGAAGTCGCAAACGCCCACGCCGGATCGAGACCGACATAGTAATAGAGTGCGGTGTGGCCCGACTCGACGGTACCCTGCGAAACGTTCTGAAGTACTTCAAGACCGGGGAACAGTTCACCAGCGGGGAAGGTGGTGATTTTGAACATGCCATTCGACAGCTCGGCAACCCGCTCGGCCAGCACTGTTGCACCACCATAGATGGTATCAAGCGCGATTGGCCAGCTCGTGCCCATACGCCATTCAACTGCCGGCATTGACGAACCCTGAGCGGGGGCTTGCGTTGCCGGTGCCGGGGCCGTGGTTGCTGCTGCTGTCGGTTGTTCACCACCTGCTGCCGTCGGCTGGGCAGGCGCCGAAGTGGGTGGGTTGGTCACAGCCGGAGGCTGACCACATGCTGCCAGAGTCAGACCAAGGCCACCGAGAACGCCTGCTGCGGCGCCACGCAGAAACTCTCGTCGTTTCATGTTGTGCTCCTGGGCAATCTGAATAATGAATATTCGGTACTTTAATTATACACGAAATCACGAAATTACGCAAATCCTGATGTTATTGATCGAAAAACATTTGTTGATTCAGTGATTTGCAAGTCAAAGCTCTTTATAGTAAGACTAAAACTATGGCCAGTGAAATGATACTAACCAGATTCGAGAATAACACGGTAGCCGTAACAAATTCTGGGAGCAGTTCATTCTCCATCGCAATAATGCTGACCAGGACTGCCGTCGGCATACTGGCCTGCAAGATTCCAACGTTACGTTCTAATTGCGGTAACGCAAACCAGCCTACGGTAGCAAATGCCAGCACCGGCCCGCTAATCAGCCGAATGGCGCTGGCAATGAGGAGGTCTGCGTTGATCCGTGGAATGCCGGCAGCTGCCAGTTGTGCTCCTAACACGACTAGCATGGTCGGAATAAGCGCACCGGAAAGGAGTTCCAGCGGACGCATCACCACCGGCGGTAGGCTGATGTTGAGCCAGTTAAACAATAAGGCCGGCGGCAGGGCAAGGAGAGCAGGAGTGCGGAAGACCTGCGCTGCCATCCCCAGACTAAAACCGCGGCTGAAGTTTGCAGCACCAACGCACACAATAAATGCCAGTACCAGATTGGCCAAAAAGTAAACGGTGGCCACACCAAGTGCTACCTGACCTTCGGCGAACTGAATGATCGGTAAGCCAAAATTACCGACATTACCAAAGGCGGCAATCATCACATACGCCGCGGTCATTTTGGCACTGCGCCTCAATAGCCTGGCAACCAGGAAGGCAATCACTATCGAACCGAGGTAGACCACTGTGATGAAGCCGATCATACGCCCGGCCAGGCCAGCTTCGATGCGCGTTTGGCTGAGGATGTAAAAGACAAAGGCGGGGGTCAAAATAAAATAGGCGAATCGCGAGAGGGTACGGGCTTCGAGTTGCAGCCGGGGGCCGGTAATGTAACCAAGCAAAACCAGCAGAAAAACCGGGGCGAGCACATTCAGGAAGATGCCGGGTAGTTGACTCATAACTGGTGTTCTTCTTTACAAAAGACCCATATAGGTTACGTTGCGATGGCGGCAGGACAATGTTTTCAGGCGACGTAGTCTTGTTTTATTATCACTCGCTCTATCCTCTGACGAAATCAGGTGTGTATGCCTTATGTTAGCCGCGAGTACTGACGAACATGTCCTTCATCGTTAACAGACCAGATCATCGGAACCAGAACGCACACCCTACCTGTGACCGGTACGACTTATACCTGACCTCGAGTACGATGGCAACGGGAGCCAGGCTTCCGCATGCCAGATCACATACTGTGGGCATCACGGAGCGTAAACGATGTTCAGTCCAGCGCGTGATTACTCCGTGAACAGGCGACAAAGCTTTTCCTTTCAGGTACACTAAAAGCAAGACATGCTGTCTCTGGTACGTTGGAAACGTTCATCAGCCTGTGCTGGCGTAATATGATGGAGGCACGGTCTTATGAGATACGTTCCGTTAGAAGAGCAGATGTTTTGCCAGAACTTGCAGTAAGACAGTGAGCGTTCATCAGCTTTAACCCACCTTTTGTACGGCCTTTACAGGTGTGTCTGGTTCTCAGGTGCTACTGTCATGTTCATGTCTCCCTGGTCATGCGTATAATACCACTTCTTCGGTGCTTGCCCGTCATGCAGGGCTGTGATACAATACCGCCATATTCGCCAGTTGCGGGGTGGATTGTTTACAGGTAACAGGGCTTGTGGGAGGTTAAGGAGTTTCTCCTATGTCCGATTTTTCCGGTCGCAATCCGGCAATCATTCTAGTCGAGGATGAGCCTGATATTCTCATCATCTTGCATCGCTTGATGCGAGATTTGACCGGGGGATACGATATTATTACCGTCAACAGCGGTGCTGACGCGCTTGCCCAGATTGCGCTCAGGAAAGTGCCGCTCGTCATCACCGATTACAATATGCCAGGTATGAATGGCTTGCAGCTTGCGGCTGCGATCAAGGAGACTTCGCCTGATACCTGTGTGGTGATGATTACAGCCTATGCGACGCCTGAGCTAGAACGACGCGCTCGCGAGCAACGTATCGATTATTATTTGTCTAAGCCTTTCCCGCTGGATCGCCTCGAACAAATCGTGCGTGATGTACTGCGCTCATACATCAGCTAGACATCAGATCGCTGTCATTCTCTCTGCGTAGCCTCCTCGTTACGATGATGACGCCTGCCATTCAAGCGTTACCATTTCAGACGGAGGCACGTCATGAACGATTTGGTGTCATTCCTGCCATCGTTGTTGTTGTTTGGGATGATTGCACTGACCCTGATCCTGTTGCCGCTCCTTGACGATGATCGTCCTGCCGCCGGTGAACGGCAGCAGACCGACCAGATCCGTTTGCCGCGCCGACCACGCTGATGATCCGTTATCCGTGATCGGTGGTCTGTAGTGTGCGAGCCAGCGCAATCGCCTCTTCAGGACTATGAATCTCTCCCGCCAGTTGCGCTTCGTGGATTAAGCGTAACAGGCGACCTACTTCCGGCCCCGGTTTGATCCCCAACGCAGCCATTAGGGTGTCGCCACGCAGTAATGGTGGCGGCGGTGGGGTCGGCGCGTTCCAGTAATGGTTCAGCATCATTGCCACCCAATGGAGATGTTCCCGCCACGCCATTGGGTCAAGCCAGGGGCCACGGGTTGCCAGATGGTCGGCCAGTTCGTGCAAGAGAATGTCAGGCCCGGCATCGCCGGTATCACGGAAGAAGCGGGCAATCCCCCGTTCCGTGAGTTGACCACCACTCCGCATTTGGCCTGGACGCATATGTTCACGAACAATGCAGGCCAGGTATGCGGTATCGGCCCGACTGAGCCGTAAGCGCTGAGCGATGATCAAAACGCGCTCGGCACCCAACCCCTGATGGCCGTAGAAGGTTACTGTACCATCGGGATGGCTGACTTTCGTCTGCGGTTTGGCGTTATCGTGGAGCAGGGCTGCCAGTTTTAAGAGGGCTGCCCGCCGGACATTGCCGCGCCGTTGGTGGAGAAGAGCCTGATACTGATCGGCAAACGGGAGTATGCGTTCCAGGTGGGGATGGGTCTGGACGGCAACAGGTGGCTCGCCGTTGTCAATCAGCCAATCCAGCGCGGCAACTGTTTCCAGCATATGGGCCAACACCGGCAGAAAATGGACGTGCGGCTGATCGCAGGTACGTGCCGCTTCCAGTTCGGGGAAGATGGCGGTGAGTGCGCCGACCTGATCCAGGAAGCGCAAACCGGCAGCGGCAGCTAACCCATCGCAGAGCTTGAGCAATTCGTCACGGATGCGTTCAACGGCAATCGCTGATAGCAATGGGACTACCTCACGCGCAGGGGTCACCAGTTCGGGCACAGGGATGAGCTGATGGGTGGCGCGAAAGCGACCGGCCCGAATCACGCGCAACGGGTCATCGCGTAGACTGGTCGGGGTACACGGGCGCAAGCGGCGTGCGGCAAGATCGGCCTGCCCGTCGAGTGGATCAAGTAATGCACTCCAGTCGCCCCAGCGTGCTGCATCCAACGGGAGTGCCAGCGCATTTACGGTAAAGTCGCGCAGGTAAAGATCGGACACAATATCGGTTGCCCGCAGGCGGGCGCAGTCGATCACGATGCTATCAGGCAGCACGACGCGACCGGTATCACGTTCGCGATCAAGCAGCACGAAGGTGCCCTGGCCGGCATCGGCCAGCGCCTGCGCGAGCGCCAGGCCACTCCCGTCAATCGCGAGATCGAGATCAACCGGCTGGTGCCCGGTTAAAAGCTCTCGGACTGCACCACCGACCAGCCACACCGGGCGCGACGTACAGGCGGTAATAAGCTGGAACAGGTTGTTAAGCTGGTCATTCACCATAACACGAACCAGGATCACGTCGCCAC
>FWWM01002063.1_pt1 | contig 56579 bp, 48 predicted proteins | sample 2228351 | NCBI WGS metagenome assembly FWWM01 (sample SAMEA103939774, study PRJEB20133) | metagenome
TTCGCTATCGATCCGAAACCGCTCGATGAGTATCTGACGCCGCACGGAGGGATGGCCGCGCTGTCGCGGGCGTTCCGGAGTTTGCGATTGGGGGCTGTGCGTGGCGCAGTGTGAGGGGATAAAAGAGCGCGCGGATGGTGGCGGAGGTGGGCACGACGGTGAGGCGGGCGACGGTGGACGTGGATGCGACGGTGATCGAGAGTTGGGAACGAGCGGCGAAAGGGACGTACACGGGGGTGAAGGGATATCAGCCGGTGGTGGCGGTGTGGGCAGAGGCCGACGAGACTCTGGCCACGGAATACCGGGATGGGAACGTTTCGTCGGGGTGGACACCGCGGCGGTGCGTGCGGGCAGCGTTCGCACAGTCGCCGGCGAGGGTGAGTTGATTCGGTGGTTGGAGGAGGAGGAGCGGGACGGAGGGCCGAAAGGGCGGATTCGGTGGGCGATTGGCGCGCGGATGAGCGAGGAGCCGCGGGCGGCCTGCACGGCGCATCGAGAAGAGGGTTGGCAACGGCTGCCCGATCGCTCGAACGAGGAGGGGACGACGATTCGGGAGTGGGCGTCGTGGGATTACGTGCCGGGATTTGGGGGAGAGCGACCGGTCCGATATATCGACATTCGGGTGCGGCCGCGGCAGGGGGAGTTGTTTGAGGACGGGGCGCGGGTACGGTATGTTGCGGTGATGACGAACGAGTGGGGGGATGGGGCGGCGCCGATCGAGTGGCATCGGCAGAAGGCGGGGACGGTGGAGCCCACGCATGACGAGCTGAAGAATGGGCGGGCCGGCGGATCGCCGTCCAGCCAGCGGTTTGGGGCGAATGCGGCGTGGTTTCTGCTCAATGCGATCGTCTACAACGTGATTTCGGCGCTTTGCGCGGCGCACCCGGAGGCGGAGGTGCGGGTGGCGCGGATCAAGCAGGTGAGGTAGCGGTTGCTGCAGGTGACGGCGCATTCGGCGCGGAATCGTCGGAAGATCAGCGTCCGGTTTGCGGCCGCGGCGGCGTGGGTGCGAGGACTGATGACGTTGTTCGAGCGGTTTCCATTACGGACGGTTTCGACCGGTTAGGAGAGCGCCCGGGGAGGAGGCGGCGACACCGATTGGACACCGATCCCGAAGGGAGTCGGCGGGAGGGGTCTTTTTCATCGGCCGAAAACGGAATGATCGGAGGCGCCGTTCGGGACAGCGTCTCTCACGTTTCGACCTACTCTCGACGCCTCGCCTCCGATTTCAGCCCGGCAGCTCCCCGCTCTATCGCTTATCCGCAGTTTTGGGCGGAAACAAAGCCATTGCCTACCACACTCTGCGCGGGTAGAGTGTGTTGGCTTTTCCTGCGTTACGGCACCGCACGAGGGAAACCGGTCATGGAACAAGACATAGAGAAGATGCTGAAACGGTTTCAGGGGTCCTCCCTGAGAAGCCGCGGCCTGCTTGATCTTCACGACCTGACCGATGCGGAATTGATTTTTCTTCTGGATGTTGCCGCCGCGCTCAAGAAACGAAGGCAACAGGGGGTACGCGGTGGCCTGCTGACCCGGCAACATGTTGCGCTGCTTTTTGAAAAACCTTCCACGCGGACCCGGGCAGCTGCTGCCGTGGCCGTGACCGATGAAGGCGGATCGGTCCAGTATCTTTCCGCCTCCGAACTGCATCTCGGGAAAAAGGAATCGATGAAGGATACGGCGCGTGTGCTGGGGCGGCTATTCGACGGTATTCTCTTCCGCGGCTATTCCGAGCAGACGCTCCGCATACTGGCCGAGTATGCCGGAGTTCCCGTGTGGAACGGACTGACCGACGAATCGCATCCCACACAAGTGCTGGCCGACCTTCTGACGATTCAGGAACACTTCGGGCGGTTGGCCGGTTTGAAGGTGGTCTATATCGGAGACGGGCGCAACAACGTCGCCAACTCCCTGATGGCGGGGTGCGCCAAGACCGGTATGCGATTTGTCAATTGCACTCCGGACCCTCTGAGACCGCGGGCGGATCGTGTGGCGCGCGCTGAGGAGGCGGCAGCCCGCACGGGCGGCAGCGTGTCCATCGCGCGGGACCCTGCGGTCGCATTGCCCGGCGCCAACGTGGTCTACACGGACGTGTGGATTTCCATGGGCGAGGAATCCCAGCGCGAAGAACGCCTACGCCTACTACGGCCGTATCAAGTCAACGCCGAAAAAATACGCCTCACAGGCCATTGGGAAGATGGGCAACTCGTATTCCTGCACTGTTTGCCCGCTTTCCATAACCATCAGACCGAGGTCAGCCGCGATGTGGGTGCCATGGAAGTCACGGACGACGTCTTTGAGGCCCCCTATTCCAAAGTTTTCGATCAAGCGGAAAATCGGATGCACACCCTGAAGGCCTTGGTGGTAGCCAGCCTGCGATCCGGGTGAGACGTGGACGGGAGGCTTTTGGCCCGACACGAGGAGGACACGGACCATGACAGCAACACGCGAACGGAAACTCTGGGCGATTTCGTGGGAAGACTTCCAGGCCCTTCCTGTGGAGGAACGCGCTCTTTACTTCACGGAAAACGGCCGGGAAATGCACGTGATCGCGGCTCAGCAATTCCCGCGCGAGCGGCTTGATTTTCTTTGTACGCTGGCGACCCAGATTCGGTTCATTGCCAAGAGTCGTGCCGGCATGCTATACTTAAAAAATCTCCTCCCGCACAAGCGCGCGATGTTGTATTTCACACAGCCGAGCACGCGGACATTCCTTTCGTTTTCTGCGGCCTGCCACATTCTGGGAATAACGACGTCCAGCGTGCGCGACCCCACAACGTCGAGCGAATTCAAAGGGGAAACACACGAAGACTCCGTTCGAACGTTCAGTTCCTATTTTGATTTGATCGTCATGCGCTCGGCGGAAAAGGGGTTGGCGGAGCGCATGGCGTGGGTGCTTTCCAACTCGGAACGGCCGGTTCCCATCATCAATGCCGGCTCGGGCCAAGACCAGCATCCGACGCAGGCGTTGTTGGACGTCTACACGCTGCAGCGCAGTTTTGAACGGCGCGGTGGCATGGACGGAAAACACATCGTGTTCGTCGGCGATCTTGCCCGGGGCCGAACGGTCCGTTCGTTGGCCATGCTCCTGGCGCAATATGACCGAATCCGCCAAACCTTCGTGGCGCCGGCCCCTCTGCAGATCGGCTCGGATGTGCTCGCCTATCTACAGAAAGCCGGGGTACAGACGGAAATCACAGAGGATTTCGAACGCGTCATCCCCGAGGCCGACGCGATCTACATGACGCGGGTTCAGGATGAATGGGACAGCGAGAAGGGGGAAAGCGCGAAGATTGACACGCGGCGTTTCTGGTTTACCCCCCGCCATCTCTCTCTGCTTCGGCCGGATGCCATTCTGATGCATCCGTTCCCCCGCCGCGAGGAGATTTCGCCCGCCGTTGACCATGATCCGCGCGCCATGTACTGGCGTCAAATGCGCAACGGCATGTGGATTCGATGCGCCCTGATCGCCAGCATGTTCCATCGAGAAAGGGACATCCAGGACTACCATGAGCAGAGCCTATGATCCCGGTGGTCTTTTCCCCTGTGTCAGAGTGTTCCTTTTTTTGCTGTGCGCCTCCAGTCTAACCGGGTGCGTCAGCACCGTCTGCCCTGGGCAGTGGGATCTCGGCCCGCTGGGATGCCGTGACACGGATGCCCACGGACGCGACCGCCTTCGTCTCCTCGGCCCGTTGTGGGAACAGACCCGCGCCGACAACGGGGAGACCCTTTTGGCTTTTCGCCCCTTTTATTCCCGTTACGTCGAGCCGCAACAACAGCGCACGCGACATGATGTCCTTTGGCCCCTTGTGCGGGTCCAGGACCGCCACACCGAGCGCTCGTGGCGCCTTCTTATTTTTTACGGGACGGACTACGATCGCAACCGCTCGGACTCCCGCTATCGCGTAAACCTGTTTCCGCTGGTATTCTGGGGCCGCGACAGTGCCGGACGGGGATATTTTGCCGTGTTTCCACTGGGCGGCACGATTCGGGAAGACTTCACACAGGAGTGGATCCGGTTTGTTTTGTTCCCGCTTTACTTCTCTCACGCGTACGCCCATGGAACCGAATCTCGCTCCGTGCTCTGGCCGCTGATCACGTGGTCAGAAGGGCCTGGGTTCACGCAGAGGCGGTTCCTTCCGTTCTATGCGCATTCCGAGTATGCCGGCCGTTCGCGGCATCGCTTTGTCGTGTTTCCCTTTTGGACACAGTCCGAATACATGTATCCGGAGTCCCATGGGTGTGCCTACATACTCTTCCCGCTCTATGGCCGCGCGGCCCTGAGCGATCAGGACACCTGGTGGGTCCTTCCCCCCCTGTTCCGTTGGGCCCGCAACCGCGCCGGGTATCGAGCCGTCAACGCCCCCTGGCCGTTCCTTCAGTATCGTCGAGGTGGGATCGACCGGTTCTACGTCTGGCCGCTGTGGGGCCGGGAACAAGACCGCAACGTGCGATCCTGGTTCTTTCTCTGGCCCGTGGTCCAAGGGAGTGAGGTGGCCCGTGGAGAAAGGGTCATCGAACGCTGGACCATCCTCCCCGTTTTTTATTCAAAACGGGAAATCCTCCTGCGGACAGGCGATCATCCGGGTGACGTTCCGGAAGAGCGTTGCGCCGGCGCCTTTCGCGTGTGGCCCCTTGGCGTCTGGCACTACGACCCGCACGGCATGCGGATGCGCCTGCCGGAACTGTGGCCGGCCGCTTCGGCCGTGGGAATCGAACGCTGTTGGGCTCCCTTCTGGAGTCTATACACGCGTGAGCGGGTCGGTGCGACAGCGGACACCGAACTTCTCTGGGGTCTGTTTCGATATCGGCGGGGAGCGAAGGGCATGGCAAAACTTTCGCTTTTTCCATTGTTCTGCTGCACACGGGCCACCGACAGCGCAGGGGACCGTAGCCGCTGCTCTATTCTACTCGGTCTTCTGACGTATGAACGCAACGGGAACGAAAGCTGCCTACGCCTGGCCGGCCTCCCGCTGTGGCGCCTGGGCACGGCGGGCTCACCGAGTCGGAGGGTCGAGGAATCCGGTACGGCCGACGCCCGCCGCGTTCTTCGCTCGGAGGACAAAGGGTGTGAATAGATCTTCCATCCCGCCCCATATTTTCCGCAATATTGGCCAGCGCGTGTTGCTCAACCTCCGCTCCGTGGGACGCGCGACGCTGCTTTTTTTGCGCGCTACGGTGGCCATCCGTTTTATCTACAAGCGACGCGCCCGCACCGAACTGTATGTTCAAATGTACAGTTATGGCATTCGGAGTCTCGGCGTCATCACTATCGTTGCGGTGTTTACGGGTATGATCTTGGCCCTTAACACGGGGATCGCGTTGCGGGATTTCCACCAGGAGGCCAATATCGGCACCGCCGTGATGGTTTCCATGCTCCGCGAAATGGGTCCGTTCATGACCGGCTTGATCCTGGCCGCCTGCGTCGGCTCTGCTATGGCCGCTCAACTCGGAACCATGGCCGTCTCAGAAGAAATAGCCGCGCTCGAGATCATGTCCATTGATCCGGTCCGCTTTCTGGTGATGCCCCGCCTGTTGGCCATGTGCGTGATGACTCCGCTCCTTTCCTTTTACACCTGCATCATGGGAGTCGTCGGCGGCGGCATCGTGGGACGTTTGCTGCTCGGTGTCCCATGGGATGTCTACTTCGACAACGCCCTGCGTTGGGCAAAAAACAAAGATCTCTACGTTGGGCTTTTCAAGGCGCTCATCTTTGGAATCCTGATTACGGTGGTGTCGTGCCACCAGGGTTTTGAAACCACCCAGGGGGCCGTCGGTGTAGGGGCCGCCACACGCAAGGCGGTGATCGTCTGCTTTCTCGTTATCTTGATGAGCGGCATGCTGGTGACCGGGCTTTTCTACTATTAGGCGATGCAACCGAACATCATGATCGAATTCCGTCATGTGTCGAAGGCGTTGAGCGGGCGTTGTGTGCTGGATGACTTGTCGTTCGTGATCGAGCGCGGTGAGATTTTTGTCATCGTAGGAAGTTCTGGCGCGGGTAAAAGTGTGACCTTGAAACACATGGTTTGCCTCATGCGCCCGGACGAAGGCGACATTCTGGTGGACGGCGAATCCCTGAGTGATGTCCGCGGATCCCGCCTGGAAAAAATACGGGAACGGTTCGGTTATCTTTTCCAGGGAGGGGCGCTTTTGGCTTGGCTGACGGTTGCCGAAAACGTGGCGCTTCCCCTGCGGGAGAAAACCACCATGAGCGAGGAGGAGATTCAACGCCGGGTGCGTGAAACCCTTCGCCGTGTCGGCCTGGAACAGGACGGGCACAAATTCCCCTCGGAAATCTCGGGTGGCATGCAGAAGCGGGCCGGCCTAGCCCGGGCCATTGTGCGCCAAGCGGAAATCGTGCTGTATGATGAACCCACTTCGGGGTTGGACCCGGTGACATCCCGCGCGATTGACGCATTGATTCGCTCTCTGCAGCAGGAATTGGGCGTCACGAGCGTCGTGGTCACCCACGATTTGCACAGCGCCCTTTCCATCGGCACGCGGATCGCCATGCTGCACAGGGGCAAACTGGTCGCCATCGCTCCCCCGGCCGAATTCCTTCGCTCGTCCCATCCCGAAGTGCGCGCTTTTCTGAAGTCTCAATTCATCACCCAAGCGGGATCATGGGAAAGGAACCGTTCATGAAAAAGGACTTCGCCTCACGGGAGCTCACCGTCGAAGGGGTGGTAGGGGGGTTCGTCGTACTGATTCTGTTCGGTCTTGCCTACTTTACGTTCATGCTATCGGGGAAAAAACTAGGAGAACGGACCTATCGCATGGAAGTCGTGTTTCGCGACGTAATGGGACTACGGCCCAAAGATACGGTGGTGGTGCGGGGCATGCCGGTCGGTGAAGTCAAAGCCCTTACGCTGAAGCCGGACGGCGTGCACGTGACGCTATCGCTCACCGGCCGACGCGGCGAACCTCCTCCGGTCCAGATGCGACAGGATTACCGGATCGCGATTGTCGCGACGACGATTCTGGGAGGACGCATGCTGGTGATCCACGAAGGCTCGGCCGACAAAGAAGCGATCCCCCTGGACACGCTTTTCCAAGGCAGAGATCCGCATGACCTTATGGAAGATGCCACCGAATTGTTCAGCGCGTTGCGCCAGGGCCTGACGGAAAAGGGCGGAGTCCTCGAAAGCCTCAAGGAGGCCGCCGCGCAGATACGTGATATCACACAGCGTCTGAACGCAGGGAAGGGAACGCTGGGGAAGTTGCTCTCGGACGATGACACGCTCTACCGAGACCTTTGCTCGGGTGTAGCCTCCTTCAAGGCCCTCTTGGAACGGATTGAGCAGGGAAAAGGAACAGCAGGCAAGCTGCTTTCCGAGGACGCCACGCTTTACGACGATCTGAAGGGTACTCTGGCCTCCCTCCGGGCCATTACGGAACGGCTGGAACAGGGCAAGAGCACGCTCGGCCGCCTTCTCTCGGAAGACGATCGGCTCTACCAAGACCTTCGCGCGACGGTCGCTTCACTGCGCGCTGTGGCCGACCGGCTCGAACAGGGTAAAAGCACGCTCGGCCGGCTTCTTGCGGCGGACGACACGTTGTACCGCGAATTTGCCGACGTTGTACAAGAAGCCAAGGCCGCTCTGGATGATTTGCGGGAGACCACGCCCGTGGTCACATTCACGAGCATTCTGTTTGGCGCATTCTGATACCTCTGCGCAAACGTATCCGGGTGCTTCCCGTCTCGTGTGGCCGCAGAAAGGGTGTGGGAGGGGCTTTCCCGCCCGGACGGATTCCAGGACCCGTATGATACGCCTTCGCGCAACGGGAGGTATCCAGATGCGACGCCACGACGGTCTGACCGAGCTTTAGAACGAGGAAGTCCTCATTCCATTCGCCCCAAACGAATCGGCGCAGCAGGTCGAGAGAACCGGTCCATTCCTCGAACGTCCGTCCTTTTTGCCGGACCTCCTCCTCTGCCGGGATATTTGTGGAAGCGCTCCATGTAGCGCGGCCGGCTTCTCAGGAAACGCGCGATGCCGTCATGGACACGGGGAATAACCAGTCGAGCATGCGCAGAACGCAATCCCACAACCCCATGGCTGCACAGGCCGTATCCCAGAAGGATCGCATCATAGCGGCCGACAGGAACAGCGTTCCACCAAGAGGCCTGGACCTGCGCCCGACGGTCTCAGCGTTGCCCCGATCGGTCCCCTCACGTAGGGGCCCCCGGGGTCAGACATCCCGCCCCTGTGTTTCCGAGGCCCGCGCCATCGCTCCGCCACGGCCGACGCCGTGGGTTCACGGTGCAAAAATCTGTTGCAAGAGATTCTCGACGTCTGTCTGACTGACCGGCCGTGGATTGGCGGCCGTGGAGCCCGAGCGCAGCGTTTCGTCGATCAGCGCCGTTTTTCGATCCATTCGCCGGCCGGCAAACGGCGACCGTATGTCCAGCCGTTGCAGAAGCGCGCGGATGCCCTCCAGGAGGTCACACCCCATGGCGTCGCTCAGCCGTGCATATTTGTCTCCCATGGCTTCGCGATTGAACGCCACCGCATGCGGGAGACAGGCCGCGCAGGCCAATCCGTGCGAAATGCCAAAATGTGCACCCAACGGATGCGCAAGCCCGTGCACAATGCCCAGACGGGCATTCGTCAGAGCGATGCCGGCCAGGTAGCTGCCCAAAAGAAGGCGCTCCGCCCGTGGGTCCTCCGGGGCCTCATGCACCGCAGGGAGATGCCTTGATACCAACGAAACGGCCTTCAGCGCTATTTGGTCCGTGAACCACGTGGCGCCTCGACTCACATAGGACTCGATGGCCTGGGTCAGGGCATCCAGACCGGCGGTGGCGATAACAGAGGGTGGGCAGGTGGCCAGAAGCCGATGATCGAGGAAAACGAGACGGGGGACATAGGACGGGTGACGAAAGGATTTTTTGACGCCGGTTCTCGCGTTCGTCAGCACGCATACGCCTGTGCATTCGGAGCCTGTTCCTGCAGTGGACGGAGCCGCCAGAAACGGTATGTGGCTGACCGGCGGCGGTTCCCCGTTGTGATACAGCTCCACCGTTCCGGGAGCACGGAGGAGACCGGCGCACGCTTTTGCTGTATCCAGCACACTGCCGCCGCCCACAGCGGCCACCCAATCGGGAGAGCACGCGCGGGCAAAAGCCAGCAGGCGCTCGACATCCACAAGGGTGGGTTCTCCGCCACCGTATTCCCAACATGCCACCTGCACACCGGGCGGCGCCCTCTCCAGCATCCGCCCGATCACGCCGGCACGGCGCAGCGAGCGACCATGCACGAGAATCCCCCGCGGGCCAAAACCAGCCGCCTCTTGAAGTAAACGACTGGACGATCCCGCGCCCGTCCGTGTCCGGCCGGGCAAGAGCACTTCTTCCGGAAGGTATGGCAACTCCTGACTTGCGCTCATTTCGGGTAGCGGATGATGATGGCCTCCATCACAAGCTCCTCCGTGCCATCGTTGCGGATCGCATGCCATTCGCCGTTACCAGTCAAAATGGCATCCCCCGCCGAGATGCGAATCTCCTGTTTGCCGTCGTGGAGAAGGCCGCTCCCCCGGCAGACGATAAAAAGTTCGTCCTCCTTCTCGTGCTGGTGTTGCCCGATACCGGCGCCTGGCGGGAGGATCAGTCGGGCACAGAGGCGCACCGGTGCCCGGAAATCGTTGGGGGCGAAGTAGTGTCGGAGGGTCACAGCGCCAGTCCCCCCACGCATGTTTTCTCGGACTTCAACCTTGGATTCTGTCGCGTGTCGGATCATGGACCTTCTCCTGGGAGCGATTCCCTTCGTGTTGTTGGAGGAGTTGGACTTCGATGTTTTCGCGGTGTATTTTGGCGATGGTGTCAAGGATCAACCCGCAGGCGAGCAGCAGGAAACTGATGATGGCCAGTCCGGAAGCCAAAATGGCCGACGGCACTTTGTAAATATACCGCGTCCGCATAAACTCCAGAAGGACCGGGGTCCCTACACCCAGCGCAGCCAGAAAGAGGACAGCGGATAGGCAGGAAAAAAACAGGAGGGGACGACAGTCCTTGGCCACCCACAAAATGGCCCGGAGGACGCGAAATCCGTCTGCAAATGTGCTGAGTTTGGAGGTGCTTCCTGGCGGCCGGTCGCGATAACCGACAGGAATCTCCACAATACGGAACTTTTTGTCGAGCGCATGGAGGGTGAGGACCGTCTCCACTTCAAATCCGTCCACAAGGACAGGGCAATTTTTTATGAAGCGTCGGCTGAAAACCCGATACCCTGACGTGATGTCGGCCAACCGACACCCATACAGCCGGTTGATCAGCCACGCCACGAGTCGGTTCCCCAACACGTGGAATCGCCGGGGACCTGCTCGCCGATAGCAGCCGGACCCGTGTCGATCCCCAACGACCATGTCCGCCTCTCGGGCAAGCACAGGGGCCAACAGCCGGTGGACATCCTCCGCCAGGTAGGTGTCGTCTCCATCCACGAGAATTCCGATATCTGCATCGGTCTCGCGAAACATGGTGCGCACAACGGCCCCTTTTCCTACCTGTGCCACATGCCGCACGACAGCCCCGTGGGCCCGAGCGATGGTCGCGGTGTGATCCGTGGAGGCGTTGTCATAGACAAAAATGGTCGCTTCCGGAAGCGCGTGTCGGAAGTCCTGGATGACCTTGCCGACCGTCCGTTCTTCGTTTCGGCACGGAATCAACACGGCCATTTTCATACGCCCTCGATCCTGATGCGTGGCCCCGACGCCGCCAAGGTCCAACGGTTATTTTTCCGCAAGAAAAAAATTAGGGCGACTGAACCCGTGGAGGTACCCCACGAGGAGGCGAAGAACCTCTTCGCGCTTTTGTCCTCGCGGAATGGCTTCTTGCAGTATCGTGAGAGGCTCCCACTCGGCCCCGGCATCACGCCAGGCCAGCACGTCCCGGCAGAAATATCCTCGGTGCACGCGACTCGTGCGGGCGAAATAGTCGTTGAGGGGCTTGAGCTTGAATTCGCTCAAAAGCCCGGCAACACGGTGGTAGACAAAGTAGTCGAACGCGTTGATATAAATCTGCATCCGGCACGACCAGCCGAACAGGAGAATCATCGCCGCCAGAGCCGTCCGCCGGAGCCATGGGGGCGACACGGTGGGAAGGCGGTCCAGAATGCGTGCAAGCGGTACGGAACCGATCGTCAGGGCATGCAGGAGGTAGCGTGGTCCGTAACACCATTCCCCGGTCCAGGCATAAAACGCGCTGATGGCCAACACGGTGGCGAAAAAAATCGCCCCGATTAGAGCCCCTTCCTCTCGGTGTTTTCTCCAGAACCAGGGGATAGCTATCCAGCCCACCACCCACGTCGGGCTGTGGGCATACGCGCTGGTGTTTCCCCCGCGCAAGAAATACCCGCTCAGAGCCTCTGGAACGAATCGGATATGGAAATGATCGTGTGGAATTCCTTCGCGTGTGACCCACTGCGAATAGCCCATATTAAGCCAGTGCCCGAATCGTATGGCGTTGCTCCACAGGACAAGGCCCAGGCCAAGCAGGAGGGGTCCTCCCATCCACAAGGCATATCGCCCGCCATTCCCGCGCATAGTATCGACGATGCGACGCCACAGCGGGACTCCGCGCGGACCGGCTTCCAAGGCAAAACACCCGCCGATAATCGCCAGAAATCCAAAGAAAACTTTTAGTGTCAGGAGCCATGCGACGTACGTCATGGCCAGGAAAAGATGTCGCCCGTGGGCCCAGGAAACCGTCTGTGGCGACGGCGCCTCACGCCGCAGGCGAAGGAAGCGAATCATGTGATAGACAAATCCGAGGACGGGAACGACTTGGAAAACTTCCAGTGTGGGTGCACGCAAGTAGTGCCAAAGAAATGTCCCATAGACCACCAAAAACACAAACCACCGTCGCGCCGATCTTCGCTCGGCGTACAAACCCGCAAGCGCGTACAGGTAAGCCGCTGTCGCCAAAGAAAACAGAATTTGGTAAAGCCCAAGAAGGAGAATCTGAATGCGGGACGTGTCCATGAGGGCCACCTGTCCCGCGATCAACTTTTGGGCGCCGAGCGGCAGAAGATACAGGAGTGTGTACCCTATTCCGTATTTGGAATAAAATCGTTTCTTCGCGTCGTTCTCGAAAAAATACTGTCCACGCTGTTCCAACATGCCCGCCCGCTTCTCCCGCGTGCCCCCGAAGACGGATTCCACCGCATAGTCAATACCCAACTGGCCCGTCATCAACCAATGAGCCACCTCCGAGCGGGGGGCAAAGTTGTCCCCCGAGTAAAAAAAACGGGGCAACGTCCACAGATGCCACAGCGCCACACCCACCAGGAGGGAAAGGAACGCCCAGTCTGCGTGTCGTTTCGGCGGGTTCATCTCTGCGCCTGCTCCGACATGTTCCACGCATACTAACCCGCTTCCTTCCCAGAGGCAAGAATCCCGAGCGTCGTCTTCACCCCTCCCTCTCCGTGAAATCTTCCCGGGGGACAACCCCGTAGGGAATAGGCCGGTACGGCTTTGGATGGGCGGGGCTACGTCAAACGGAAGCGGCGGAGGCACGCGCAAAAATCGGCCGGCAACGGCGCCTGTACCCGTATCCACTGTCCCGTGAAGGGATGCGGAAATTCCAACACACGGGCATGGAGCATGTGTCGGGAAACCCGTTGCCATGCTGGCGGGAGCGCAACCCCCTGGCCATAGCATTTTTCTCCCAGCACAGGATGCCCGAGGGACAGCAAATGGCGTCGAATTTGATGCGTGCGGCCGGTGTCGATCCGAACCGCAAGGTGGGAGGCCCTTTTCCCGGCATCCAACACACGCAGCCGCGTTTCGGCACGTTCCCCGTCAAGGGGCACCCGAATGGTTCGTTCGCCGCCCGTTAAACGTCCGGTCACGATCGCATGGTACACTTTCACCACACGCCGCTCCCGGAAAAGGTCCTGGGCTCGTGCGAGGGCCTCGGTGTCTAACGCCAACAGGAGACAACCCGATGTATCCCGGTCTAACCGATGGACAGCCCGCAGCCAGGAGGCATGTAGTTGCGCGCGCAGCAGGGATTCCACGCTTGTGCCGTTCACAGAAACCAGGCCCGGCGGTTTGTCCGCCACCACATAACGCGCATCTCGAAACCGAACGGGGATCGTGCGGTCGCGTCGTAGGGATTCCGGGGTGTTGACCACGACCACATCGCCGGCCCGCAAGCTATGGCGGGCCATCCACACCCGGAAGCCGTTGACAAATACGGCGCGCGTATCGAGCAGGGCTTTGGCCCGGTTGTGGGAAAGGCGAAGCCGCATGGCGAGGAAGGACAGTAGCCGCAAGCCATCCTCCGAACGCGCAACACGATAAAGGTGCTCAGGCTTCATTCTGTAGAAACAAAAAGGCTAGCCCCTCCTACTCTGCCTCGCGCATCGGTTGAGCGGCAAACCGCATGCCGTGTGCGACCGCCGCCATTAATCGTGCGGCCCGTGTCGCACGGCCTCCAACAATTCTTCTCTCGTACAGGTCGCCGTCCCCAGTTTTCCCACAACGATCCCAGCGGCGTAGTTGGCAAGGGAGGCAAAGCGGTAGTAGTCTGCGCCCGCCAGCAAACCCAGAATCGCCGTGGCAATAACCGTGTCGCCTGCGCCGGTCACATCGAAAACCTCTCGCGCTCGGGTCGGCAAGTGACGCGGCTCTTGATCCCGACTCAACAGATACATGCCCTGCGCACCCAAGGTGATCATGAGATACTGACAGTTCCATTTTTCGCGCACCCGTTGTCCCATCTTGTGAAGGCGCTCCCATGTCGTCGGATTGTTGTTGAGAGAGAACTCCGGTATTCCGGCGGCGGCGCATGCTTCTTTGTGATTAGGCGTGGCCAGCGTGAGCCACGGGATCCGTAACGCATGGTCATCCTTGGGGTCCAGGCCGACCGGCTTGTGTTGTGACGCCGCCGCGGCAAGAACACCGTCCAGGAGTTCTTGCGTCACCACGCCCTTCCCATAGTCTTCCAACAGGATCCCGTCTGCCTTAGGCAGGAGGGCAACAGCGCGTTCGCAAAGCGGCGGGATCACAGGCTGCACCGCGTCCCGTGATCCCTCATAGTCCACGCGCACCACCTGCTGCCGTTCCGCTATAATTCGAGTCTTCACGATCGTCGTGACCCTCGGGTCCGTCACGAGCCCCGCGGTGCTGATTCCGTGCCTTTCCACGAGATGGCGCAGATCGTCTGCCGCGCGTTCGGTGCCGAGGACTCCGGCCAGGATCGCGTGTCCGCCTAAGGCTTGAACATTGGCCGCCACATTGGCGGCGCCGCCTAAACGATCGTACTCGTCGGCCACATGCACCACCGGTACGGGGGCCTCCGGCGAAATCCGGTGCACGGGTCCGCACACATAACGATCGAGCATGACATCCCCGATGACCAGCACCGTTTTCCCGCGAAACCCATCGACGATCCGCCGTGCTTCATCCAAAGCGATCATTCTGTCCGCTCCTCTCCGGGCCGCCACGGCGCCTTGCGCGCCCCGAATAGGCACGTACCCAGCCGAACCAGAGTAGCGCCCTCTTCCACGGCCACCTCAAAATCCGCCGACATGCCCATGGAAAGTTCCTCTAGGGGTGTTCCCGTGGATTTCCGCAGCGAATCCCGCCATTCACGAAGGCACCGGAAATAGGGCCGTGCCTTCTCCGGATCCGGATGGAAAGGCGGAATCGTCATCAAGCCGATCACCGCAATATGCGGGCAGGCATTGGCCCGCTCAAGCAACGCCGAGGCTTCTTCCGGTCGCACGCCGAACTTCGAACGTTCGGCCGCAACATTCACCTCCAAACATACGTGCACGGTTTTACCGTGTGCGGCGGCCGCGCGTTCCACGGCTTCCAGCAGACGCACCGAATCCACCGAATGGATGACCGAGAAAAGTTCGACAGCGCGGTAGGCTTTGTTCCGTTGGAGATGGCCGACAAAATGCCATTCCGCTCCGGATGGGCAGAGAGGAATTTTGGCCGCCGCCTCCTGGACGCGACTTTCGCCGAAAATCCGCAGCCCGCAAGCCATCGCCTCCCGCACGTGCTCCGGCCCGAAGGTCTTCGTGACGGCCACAACGCGCACCCCATCGGGAGAGCGCCCCACCCGACGACACGCCGCCGCCACACGTTCGTGTACCTTTGCCCACCGCGTCGCGATGTCTCCCATCGTCTCCATACCTGTGACGGGACTCCCGACCGTCCGGTCTGTTGGACCGGGCGCCGCTTCAGAGCTCTGTCGCCTTAGACGGATTGCCGCCCCTGGATGGCACGCGCCAAGGTCACCGGATCAGAATACCGCACGCCGCTCCCGGCCGGAAGACCCCATGCCAGCCGGGTCACCCGGATATGGCGATCCCGAAGGAGTTCGCGAATGAAAGCCGCCGTGTTATCTCCTTCCACGTCTGTGCTCAGCGCCAAAATGATTTCCCGAAAGTCTCCGCTGTTCAATCGCTCCAACAGCGCTCGAAGGCGCAGATCCGAAGGTCCCTCGCCGCGCATAGGCGACACTTTGCCCATGAGGGCATGGTACCGTCCACGGAAGGCTCCCGACCGTTCGAGCAGCACGATATCGTCAGGGTCTTCCACCACGCAGAGAACCGTGGTATCACGTCCCGGATCCTCACACAGCCGGCAAGGATTCTCCTTCACCGGAGTTACGTTTCCACACAGTCGGCAGGTGCCTAATTCATGGTATGCCGCTTCCAACACCTGAACGAGTTCGCGCAGGAGTCCTTCGCGCTCGCGCACCAGGCGAGCGGCCATGCGTTCCGCCGTTCGCCGGCCCACACCGGGCAGGCGAGCCAAGGTTTCCTGAAGTCTATGCCACGTGGTCATTTTTCCGCGGTTCGCCCGAGGCCAAGGCCACCGGTCAAACGCGCCAATTCCCGTTCTGCTTTTTTCTTCGCCGCTCGTAAGGCGCCGTTGACACCCGAAAGCAAGAGTTCCTGGAGGCGTTCCACCCGCGTCGGATCGCACATTTGAGGATCAATGACGATTTTTCGAATGGTGAGATCCCCGCATGCCGTCACCTTCACCCGGCCGCCTCCACACTCATAGTCCACCGTCTGTTTTTCCAGTTCGCTTTGGAGCGTGGCCATTTCTCGGCGCAGGGCCACGGCCTCACGAAGCATGTTCAGAACGTTCTTCATGGCTTCTCTTCTCCGGCCTTGCGTTTCTTGCTCCGCCCCTCGGCCCCCTGCCGCGCTGCAGGCCCCGGAGTGGCAACCGATCCCGACGGCACCGTTCGCACTTCGATGACGCGTCCCCGGAACGTTTTCAAAACGTTCTGCACCACCGGATCCTGAAGGAGATCCGATTCCGTTGTGGAAGGCACAGTGGGCGAAGCCCCCGAGGCCTCAGCCACCCTTTCATGGTCCGAAGACGTAACGGAGTCCTCGTCGCGGCGTACCGTCCATTTCACCTTGACCATTCGGCCCAGTACCTCGCGGAGGGCATGCTCGACGGCCATTTCGTTGCGGCGCATATGAAGCTGTTTTTCTTCCTCCGCAAATTCTGGATCGATACCGATGACAACGGTCTGTTCCGTCACCCGCATCGGGCAGGCATCCGCCAACATCGGGCGCAGCGCAACGGCCAAGTTGCCGGCTTTGGTCACGATTTGCCTCCACTGCGCGCGGAGCAACTCCAGATCCTTTGCCGTATCCGTCTCTTCCGGCGTCGGAGGTCCTGGCATCGGTGAGAACGCCGTCGGGAGCGAGGCCGACGCGCGTTCGTGCGGCCCTGCCAGGGCGGAAGCGGGCACGTGTTTTGCGCCGCCGGGTTCTGGGGTCGGTCTTTCCAGGAGGGATCGCCATGCCTGAATCTGGCGCAGGAGATCCTCTAAAGAAGCCACTCGCACCGCACGCGCACACCGGATGAGCGCAACTTCCAGGAGAATCCGTCGGGACAAGGCAAACCGCATACGTTCCTCTGTTTCCGTGAGGATGTCCACGATGCGGAGCATCCGCTCGCTTGTTGCCAAGGCGGCTTGTTTCCGCATCGCGTCCCGTGACGATTCCGGAATCTCTTCTTCCGGTAAGGCGGCCTCCCCTGCGCTCGCCAGGATGAGGAGATTCCGGAAATAGGCGACCAATTCGACAACAAGGCGCTGGAGGTCTTTGCCCTGCTTTTCCATCTCCGCGACTCGTCGCATAAGAAGAGGCACATCTCCCGCCACAATGGCGTCGGCTAGTTCCTCCAGGTAGCGCCGCGAAACCAAACCGAACATGGACAGAACATCGGCCTCTTCAATCGTCCGTCCACGAAACGCGATCAATTGATCCAGTGCTGACTCCGCATCGCGCAGGCTTCCTTCGGCTCCCCGCGCAATGGCCAGCAACGCGTCTCCTGCTATCTCAACCCCTTCGGCCTTCGCTATGCGCGTCAACCGTTCGACAATACGCGTCACCGAAATCCGCCGCAGGTCGAACCGCTGACATCGCGAGACAATCGTTGGGAGAACCTTGTGCGGTTCGGTGGTGGCAAAAATGAATTTCACGTGCGCCGGAGGTTCTTCCAGGGTTTTGAGCAGAGCGTTGAACGCGGAGGCGCTCAACATATGCACTTCGTCGATGATGTAGAGGCGATACCGCCCCCGCGCGGGCGTATAGTTGATCGCCTCGCGCAAATCGCGGATTTGTTCCACGCTGTTGTTGGACGCGCCGTCGATCTCCTGCACATCGAGGTCCGTCCCTTGTGCAATGGCGCGGCACATATCGCAGGTGTCGCAGGGGGTCACCGTAGACCCTTTTTCGCAGTTTAACGCCTTGGCCAGAATGCGCGCGAGCGATGTTTTTCCCGTACCCCGCGGACCCACAAAGAGATAGGCACTTGCCACCCGGCCCGACCGAATGGCGTTCTGCAGCGTGGTCACAACATGATCCTGGCCCACCACTTCAGAGAACTGCTTCGGCCGCCATCGGCGCGCTAAAATCTCATATCCTTCAGCCATGAAGCCGATCCCTCTGTCTTCTCTCCGCCACATCTTCCCGAACGGCCGCAGCACTGTACATCCTCCCGGCCCGCGTTGACAAGTTCTGACACCGGGGTGTTGGGGTTTGAGGGCGGGGACATCGCCTCACGGCTCTCCCGGCTAGCAGATGCGTGGCAGATCTTCCCCTGTGGGCAGGAGAATCGGGCGTTCACCGCCTAAGCGGGTTTCCAGGACGACCATACCCGGGTGAGAATCCGTCACCTCGCCGATGAGGACAGCGTCTCTTCCCTCTTCCGACTGCCGCAGAGCGTCCAACGCGCGCGGAGCGTCCCTCGCGTGGCACACGATCACAGCCTTACCCTCGTTGGCGACATGGAGCGGATCCAGTCCGAGGACATCACAGGCGCCCCGGACCGGATCACGAATGGGGATGGCCTCCTCGCGCACACGAATACCGCATCGGGAAGCCTCGGCAATTTCCACGAGGGCCGCCGCCACCCCCCCGCGCGTGGGATCCCGCAGCACATGCACATCCGGCACGGCATCGAGGAGTTTTTCGATCATGGGCCACAGGGGGGCGACATCGCTCGTAAGCCCTGTCTGCCAACCGATCCCCTCGCGTGCTCCTAGAACGGCCAAGCCGTGGTCGCCTATCGGTCCGCTCAGCAGCACCACGTCACCCGGTTTTGCATGGCTCACAGCCACGTTGACGCCCGGTCTGCGGACTCCCAGTCCGGTCGTGTTGATAAGCAAACCCGGCGCATCGTCCGCAAGCCGTTCGACAACCTTCGTATCGCCGGCCACCACCCAAATCCCGCAGCGCCGCACGGTTTCCGCCATCGAATGCACCACGCGCCGAAGGTCCTCCAGCGGTAAGCCTTCCTCGAGAATCATGCCGAGCGTCATATACCGTGGCGACGCCCCTTGCATGGCAAGATCGTTCACCGTACCGCAAATGGCCAATGTGCCAATGTCGCCCCCCGGGAAAAAAAGGGGGCGGACAACATACGAATCCGTTGTGAGCACCAGATCCGTTTCCGGGATCGTCACACAGGCGCCGTCGTCCAGCGTCCGCAGCACGGGGTTGTCCAGTGCGCGAAGGAAAAAATCGCGAATCAATCGTCGCGTCAGGAGTCCGCCGCCTCCGTGGCCGGTGACGATCAGCTCCCGAGGAGGCTGTGGCTTTTCCGTTCCGGTTTTTCGGTGGCGTTCGCGCGGCGGGGTGGGAAAGGATGTCGGCCGTGGGTCTGCTTCCTGCGGCGTCATTGCTGTTCCCCTCTGCCCCCATATTTGTAATGGGCTGCGCAGGTGCCTTCGCTGGACACCATGCAGGGACCTACGGGCCTTTCCGGCGTGCACAGGCGTCCAAAAAGCCCGCAGGCCTCCGGATCGATACGTCCGGTCAAAACCTCGCCGCAACGGCAACCGGCCGGATCCTTGGCGGCTTCTGCTTCCTCGGGTTCCGGCAACAGCCCGCGCGCATCGTGTTCGCCAAAAGCCTCACGGATTCGGTATCCGCTTTCTGGAATCCAACCGAGCCCCCTCCACAGCGTTCGGCACGGCTCAAAGACCTCCCGGCAGATGGCCTGAGCGGCCGGATTTCCTTGGGGGGTTACGCTGCGACGATATTGCACCTCGACCTCCGCTCGACCCTCAGCCACCTGACGAAGCAACAGGAGCACGGCCTCCGCCATATCCGCAGGCTCAAACCCGGACACCACGCAGGGCACATGGTACGTCCGGCTGAGTGGCACATACGCGTCCGATCCGATGATCACGCTCACGTGGCCGGGGCACAGGTATCCGTCCAGGTGGGCGCCGCGGGCTAGCAAAGCGGCCATGGCCTCCGGGATTGTTTTGTGCGCGCAGGCCACACGAAAATTCCGTACGCGCCTGACAGCCGCCTCGCGAATCGTCCAGGCCACGGTGGGCGCCGTGGTCTCAAAGCCCACCCCCAGGAAAACGACCTGCCGGTTTGGGTACTGCCGGGCCACGTCCAAAGCATCCTGGGGCGAATAAACCACGCGAACCGAGCTCCCTTCGGCTTTGACCTGTTCCAGCGTACCGGCGCTCCCGGGAACCCGCATCATGTCGCCGAAGGTCGTCAACAGGATATCGGGTTGTCGTCGGGCTAACGCCAGAACCCAATCGAGGTAGCGTACGGGAGTGACACACACGGGGCAGCCCGGTCCGGAAATCAGGCGCACACCGGGTGGCAACACCGAGCGCAGCCCCGACCGAAATCCGCTCACTGTATGCGTGCCGCAGACTTCCATGAATCGGACAGGGCGTCCGATCCGGTCCACAAGACGGCGCATGTCGCACAGGCAATCGTGGAGATTCATGCTCAAGCGGGTCCAGCCGCTTCCAGGGCTCGGCGTGCTTCTTCGTAGGCGCGCACATCCTCTTCGGTCCACTTCGCAATGCCGAAGCCGGCATGGAGAAGCACATACTCGCCGACGCGAGGATTCGGCACAAAGGTAACGTTACAGCGCCGGCGCGCGCCTCCGCGCTCGACCACCGCGTCCTCTCCGTGCAGTTCAACGATCCGAACGGGAACAGCCAGGCACATGACTCGTTTTTCTCTCCGTGCGCGTGTGCGCGGACGATCGCCTGCCGTATGGCGGCCGGGACTTCACAGCCTTCCGGTCCGGAGGCGTTCCACGGCTACGGCCACCTGTCCCAGGCTAATACCCCCATCGTTGGGGGGGATCCTCTCAGGGACAAAAACGCGAAATCCTTTCTGGAGCAAACGGGCGCGTAATCGCCGAAGCAGGCGAGCGTTTTGGAAACAACCGCCGGCGAGGGCCACGTCATTCCGACCGGTCCCCTGCCGAATGCGCTCGCATATCTCGGCAGAGGCGGCACAAAGGGTTTCATGAAAACGGGCCGCCATCAGGCCCACATCACGACCGGCCAGACGATCCGCGACAATTTCCCGCAGGGCGGGTCCGAAGTCAAGCGTATCTCCATGCACCCGCCATCCGTAGGACTCCGCTTCCTCCACACCGGCCGCCGCGGCTTCCAGGCGAATGGCCGCTTGGGCCTCATACGTGACCGTGGAGCACAATCCCAGAATCGCGGAAACAGCATCAAATAGGCGCCCCGCGCTGGTGGTCCAGGGCGAGCGGATTCCTTGCATCACCATTCGGCGGAGCAGAGCGCGCTGAGACGGATCCAAACCGGGCAGAAGAGAAGGCACGCACGCCTCATCCCCTTCGCCTTCCGTCAGCAGGCAACTATAAGCCATCCGTTCCGGATGTTCCGTGGCCGCGTCTCCCCCCGGCAGGCGGTAGGGTTTGAAATGAAATAGACGCCGGAACGCACACCGATCGGCGACCAGAAACTCTCCGCCCCAAAGGGAGCGATCGGTTCCCAGCCCAAGTCCGTCGAGCACTACGCCAATGACAGGGCCTTCCAGTCCGTACTCGGCCAGAACGGCGGCGATGTGCGCATGGTGATGTTGGACAACGAGGCGACGCGCATCCGGAAACCGTTCGGCTTGCCGTGTGGAAACATAATCGGGATGTGCATCATGCGCGACCACCGTCGGCTGCACGCCGAGGAGGCGGCAAAAGTCTTCCACGGCCTCCTGAAAGAACGCCACGTTTCTCTGATCCGTAAGGTCGCCGATATGCTGCGACACAAAAGCCCACGGCCCACGGCTCAGACAGACGGTGTTTTTCAGATCGGCGCCACAGCCGAACACCGGGGGCATACCGACGGACGGGTCGGTGTCCCTCAGCAACGCGAGGCGCTCCGGCACATACCCGCGCGAGCGGCGCACGAACAGCGGCACTCCGTCCACCACGCGCAGCACGGAATCATCGCACCGCCGGACGATCGGCCGATCGTGCGTCAGCGCATAATCGGCGATTGTGCCAAGGATGCGACACAGTTCACGCTCGTCGCGCGCAATGGGTTCCTCCGCCCGATTGCCGCTGGTCATCACCAGCGGCCCCACCTCGGCCAGCAGCATGTGATGCAGAGGCGTATAGGGGAGAAAAGCGCCCACATCGCGCGTGTCGGGCGAAATCCACCGCGACAGCGGCGGATTCGTATCCGAGCGCGCGTTGAGAATGACGATAGGCCGGGCAGGACTGCAGAGGAAGTGCTCCTCTACCGTATTCGTCAGGCAGAAGGTTCGAGCCTGCGCCAGGGATCGGAACATGACGGCCACTGCCTTGTGCGGTCGGTGTTTGCGTTCCCGTAGCCGACTCACGGCGCAGTCGTCTGTCGCCAGGCAGCAAAGGTGGTATCCCCCCACACCTTTGACGGCAAGGATATGACCCGCCCGCAGATGCCGCACGGCCTCCTCCATGGGGGCGCCGGGGCACACCGCGCCGGTGTGGTCCACGAGTGTCAGCCGCGGCCCACAGACTGGGCAGGCATCCAACTGGGCATCGAATCGTCGGTCTCCGGGATCGGCGAATTCACGCGCGCAGTCCGTGCACATGCGGAATCCAGCCATGGAGGTGCGCTCCCGATCATAGGGGAGGGCGCAGGCGACCGTAAACCGCGGTCCGCAGTTTGTGCAGTTGATGAACGGATAGCGATACCGACGATCCTTCGGATTCTCCAGCTCGTGAAGGCAATCCGCGCAGGTGGCCAGATCCGGCGGAAGCCCAAAGAGCAGGTCACCCGAGCGAGAACTGGGCACGATGCGAAATCCGGATTCGTTCAGAACGGCAAGCTCCTCCCGGTGAAGCCCAACAATTCGAGCTTGCGGCGGGGGCGCCTCGCGAAGGGCTCGACAAAAGGCCTCGACGTGGCTCTCTTCTCCCTCCACCTCGATCCGCACGCCGGACGGATCGTTGCGTACCCACCCGTTGAGGCGATGCGCCGTGGCCAGCCGGTACACGGTGGGGCGGAATCCCACGCCCTGAACGCGTCCCGTCACCCGGATACCCACACGTCGTTTCATCACTCCGCAGGCCGTATCCCCCTGCGCATCACCCAGGCACACCACTGGTCTATTCCGGTTCCCTTGATCGCCGACACCGGTAGGACATCCAGTCGGCCATTGATCTGGCGGATAAACCGGACGCAGAGATCCCGATCAAACGTCAGGTGAGGGAGAAGATCGGTCTTGGTGAGGACGACGACGCGAGCCTCCCGGAAGAGGAGCGGATACTTCAACGGTTTGTCTTCTCCCTCGGCTACGCTGAGTACGGCAACTTTAGCTTCTTCTCCGATGTCAAACTCGGCCGGGCACACCAAGTTGCCCACATTTTCGATGATGATGAGGTCCAGTTCGGCCAGCGGAAGATCGCACAGGGCTCGATGCACGAGTTTGGCCTCCAGGTGGCAGGCCCCACCTGTGAGCAGTTGGCTCACGGGGATACCCAGCCGAGCGAGGCGTTCCGCGTCACGGGTGGTCTCCACGTCGCCTTCCAAAACGGCTAGGCGAAGATGCGCCCGTAGAGATTCCACACTCGCTTCGATCAGCCGGGTTTTCCCACATCCGGGCGATCCGATCAGGTTGATCATTCGAACACCATGCCGGGCCAGAAGCGACCGAATCTCCGCCGCCCATCGATCGTTTTCGCCCATCAGGTCTCTATACACCTTGATTTCCATTGCGTCGGATCCTCGTCCGCCTGCCGGGTGCCGACGGCCCGAGCGGCTTCCGCGAGCAAATTACACCTCGCGCGCCCAATCGGCTTTTCCGAAGACAGCCCCTCTGCAGGCAACCCTGGACCGATGAGAAAAACGCTTTCGTCTTGGGCACTCCTGCAGTCCCTGGGGTGCGCACCCATAGCCTTCCTCTATCCAGCGGGCTCCGGAGGCAGGCTGATCTGTCGACACAGTCGAACAGAACGGTTTTTGTTTCATTGGCGCCGGGCAACACGTCATTATGTCTTCTTCCGAGCGTCGCGCCGGCACGCCGGCCATGCGCTCCCGCTGTGGCGCCCACGCTTCTCGTGAGGCGGCCGTATGGACCGCCGGCGGTGTGGCGCACACAGCCAGGAGTCCGACAGCGGCGATACACCCCACACCATGACTCCTTTTCCTCTCCTCCCGTTCCGCTTTTGGAAGTGCTTTTATCCCACACCGGTTCGGACGTCAAGCGATCACGCCCCGCTCACACAGCGCTGCGGGCTACCCAGATCGCCGTTTCTCCCGGGCCTCCGTATTTTCTCTCGCACACGTCGTGTAGCCGCCGTGTTGGCATTCCCTTCCGGTATGCCGATAGGCATCCAAACGCGCGAGAGAAATCGCCGTCGCGGAGGAAAACCCGGGGAGCGTCCGCCCACGCTTGGACGGCACGTTGGACGACCGGTGGGCGACCGTCCGGTTCCCTGCCACGATCCCCCGCCATCCTGCGCTGCGTGACACCGCGAGACGATCCCTCAAGCCGGCATCAAGGGGCTCGGCCGCTCGCTCGCGGTTCCTCATCCGCAGTTTTGGGTCCATGTGCTTGCCTTTTGCGGTTGATTTGGTATCTTTTATGGGGGGGGCGCATATACGATACGAACGGTCTGAATAAAAGGCGGAAGCAGGGCGAACAGCCGGGCTCAGAGTCTGGCTTTTCGGAAGGCGCGCGGTTATGACTCCTTCGCATCCGCAACAGAAGGCTGGATCGGCTGACCCTGCCGATCGCGCCCATGCGGGTCAGCCACAGCAACCACCTACGCACCCTCTTCCCCGGGACACAGGGTCACACGAGGTCCCGTGGCCGGCCGAAAGGCTCTGCCCCATTCTGTGTGAGGCTATGCCCCATGGGCTTGCCCTGTTGGATCGCGAAGGGCGGTTTCGCCTCGCCAACATCACGGCCGTTCGGCTCCACGGCGTTGATACCCTTCAGGAACTGCTGGGGCGCCCCCTGGTGGAGTTGGTTGCCGAGGAGGATCGCGATCGTGTGCGCGACGCGTTGGCGAGTCTCCTGGCCGACCATAGCCGGCGCGTCCTGAACGTGGACTTTTTGACGGGTTCGGGTATCCGCATCCCGGTCGTGGCGCATTTCGGCGTGCTTCGACACGAATCGGATACATCTCCCATGGGATTCTACTGCATGAGCCTGGACCGCCGAGACCAAAAAGCCGCACGAGAGGCCCTCCGTGCCAGCGAACGGAAATACCAGACCCTGGTCGAACGCATTCACGAAATCCTCCTGACCTGCGACGTCCACGGGATCGTTACGTACATATCCCCGCAGGTCGCGCGTTATGGATTTCGGCCGGAAGCCTTCCTCGGTCGTTCCATTTTGGAGCATGTGGTGCCGGAGGATCGCGAACAGACGCGGATGGCGTTCGAACGCAGCATGACCCGGGGCGACGAATTCCTGACCGAATTCCGCGCGCGTGACGCGCAGGGACGGCTTGTCTTTTTTGAAGAGATGGGGCGCGTGCTCCGGGACGATCAGGGCAAGATCATCGGCATGCAAAGCCTGCTGCGCGATGTCACGGAACGGAAACAAGCTCAGCGCGACCTCGCCTTCCAGGCCGCGCTTCTGGACAACACCCTGGACGGCATCCTCGCCTTGGACGTGCACGGAACCATCGTCTACGCCAATGCTGCCGCCGCCCGCATGGATGGCTATGCCCGCAGCGAGCTCCTGGGGCGAAAAATCTCGATGCTGGATGCCCCTGAAGATGCCGCCGCCGTTCCGGCGCGGATTCGCGAGATTCTCGCGCAGGGTTCTGCCCGGTTCACCGTCAGGCACGTCCGCAAGGACGGGAGCCGGTATCCTGTGGAAGTGGTTGCGCGTCGCCTCGATCTGAACGGCCAACGGTTCATTGTCGCGGTGAACCGCGACATTACCGAACGTCTGGAAGCGGAGACCCACCTTCGGGATAGCCGTGAATCGTATCGGCAAATTGTGGAAAACATCAACGACGGTCTTGTCGTGTTGGATGGAACAGGTGCGATTGTCGAACTCAACCGCCCCATGGTGATTTTGACAGGGTATTCGGAGTTGGAGTTGATGGGAAAGAGCCTGAGTGCGCTGGTGGCCCCAGGCCATGGCCCGGCCTATCGGCAACATTTGGAACGTCTTCGCGCGCAGGGTACGCTTGTTTTTGAAACCGTGCTCCGCGTCCGCTCCGGCGCGGAGGTGTGGGTGAGCGTGAGCGGTCGGGAGATGGAACGCGGAGGGACACCGTGCGTGCAGTGCCTTCTCCGCGACATTTCTCGGCAGCGGCACATGGAGGAAACGCTGCGGTTGAGCGAGAGGCGGTATCGAACTCTTGTCGAGGAACAGAGCGAGATGATTTGCCGATGGACGTACGATACGACGCTCACCTTTGCGAACGCGGCCTTTGCGCGGTTTGTCGGCATACCTGCCGAGCGGCTGATCGGGATGAAATGGGACGGTCTTTCCCCACCCCGGCCAAGGCTCCGCGCGATCGCCTGGCAGCTCACCCGAAGAGGGGCACAGCCCCAGGCTACGGACACCTCGCTGTGGAAACGCCGGGACGGAACACCACGTTGGATTGAGTGGGTGGACAGCGTGGTGGACGTCGGGGAGGGAAAGCTCCGGGAGATCCAGTCGATCGGCCGGGATGTAACAGAACATAAGGCTTTGGAGGAACAGGTGGCCCGCGTTTCCGAAATCGAGCGAGAGAAACTGCGGCGTGACCTTCACGATGGAGTCTGCCAGATGTTGTCGGGTCTTGCGATGCTGGCGGAGGATTTGTGCGTTCGCATCCGAAACACGCTTCCGGCCGAAGCCGATGTCGCCGAGGATATTCGGAATGCCGCGCAGGAAACGTTGCAGATCGCCCGGGAAGTGGCCCGGGAATTGGTGCCGCGCACGACCTCCTACGCCATGCTGGTCATGCGCCTACGAAGTCTCGCCCGCCGCCTTCGCAAGGTGTACGGCATCCTCTGCCGCGTGCAGGTTTCGCGCAGGGCGCCGACGCAGGATGCGGAAACGTTGACGCAACTTTTCCTGATCGCCCAGGAGGCGGCGGTGAATGCCGCGCGGCATGCGGGAGCGCGTACGGTTTCCATCACGCTGCATGTCGCACGCGGCGACGCGCGGTTGACGGTCGAAGATAACGGACGTGGAATCCCCCCCTCGGCAGAGGAACGGGGGATGGGGCTGGCGATCATGCGGGCGCGTGCTGGGCTCATCGGCTGGTCGTTCCGCATCGGCAAAGGCTCGTGCGGCGGCACGGTGGTGGAATGCCGATCGCCGGCTGCAGGCCGAAGACGGGGAGGAGGTCCGGATCATGAAAACATCCGGTCGCAACCCAGACAACGCGGCGGGCGCCGCCCGGGTGGTACTCGTGGATGACCATCCCATTGTGCGGCAGGGGCTACGGTTGGTCCTGGAACGCGAGAAGGGGTTTGCGGTCTGTGCCGAGGCGGAGGATGCGTCTGCCGCGCTGGCGGCTGTCCGTGCCACGCAACCGACGGTCGTCATTGTGGATTTGCGCTTGAAGGGCCGCAGCGGCCTGGACCTCATCAAGGATCTGCGCAGCCAATTCCCCCGGCTTCGCATTCTTGTGCTCTCGGTTTACGACGAAGCCATGTATTGCGAACGGGCGCTGCGCGCCGGCGCCGACGGCTATGTGATCAAGCAAGAGGCGGCTCAGAATATTGTTCGCGCACTGCGGCGGGTTGTGGCAGGCGGAACCTTCGTGTCGGAGTCCGTTGCCTCTCGCCTTCTGGCACGGTTCCGGCATCGCCGGAGGACGGGAAGACCCGAATCGCCGGTGGCCTCGCTGAGCGACAGGGAACTGGAAATCCTGGAAAAGCTGGGCGAGGGTATGAGCGTGCGGGCCATCGCCCAAACGCTCGGGCTGAGCGTCAACACCATTGAGACCCATCGCGCACACCTCAAGGCCAAACTGCACCTCAGCACGGCCGCGCAACTAAACCGCTTCGCGGCGCAATGGCTTTTCACGCGGCAGCAGCCGGGTGCCTAGCTCCGTGCGGCCTGTGGAGGACCCATCAGACTCGGCTCTTACCGATGATTCGCCGAACAGGCTGCAAGGCGTTTCCCTCCTTTCCCCACACCTCGCCGGGTATCACAGAAAGTGTGATGCCAAAATCATCCTTCCCCCGTGATACCCAGCGCCGGAACCTTCGTCCATACTCCTCGTCCTGTGAAGGCAGGGAAAAGTCAGATCGTCCTAGTCGATGACCACGCGTTTTTCCGGTCCGTGTTCACACGCTTGATCGCGCGGTCGGAAGACCTGGAAATGGCCGGAGAGACGGGCGACCCCGAGGAGGCCCGGCGTTTGGTGGAAACACTCCGACCCGACCTGGTCGTTATGGACATCATGCTGAGCGGAGCGGACGGAATAGATCTGACGCGGGAGCTGGTTACCCGCTACGACGCGCGGGTACTGGTCCTTTCCATTCACGACGAAGACAGCTTTGCGGTGCGCGCGATGAACGTGGGAGCGAAAGGGTACGTGATGAAATCCGAGCCCTTCCGGATTCTCCTCAAAGCCATTCGCGACGTGCTGGCTGGGCGCTTGCATCTGAGCGCCGCGGTGAAAGCGAAACTCACGCCTCCGGCGTAGAGGTCCGAACAAGGCGTCGCGCGTGTTTTGTGCCGCCGCTAAGAACGCTTTCCGGGCATTAGGAGGGGGGAGGAGGGAGAGATTTTTCCTCCTGTCCGCTCGGCCATCGGTTGTTGCGTCCAGGGGAAGAAACGGCGCGTTTTTTGCGGCGTGCGGCGAATCGATCGGCTGCGTTTGGCCCTGCGCCGGCTGGCCGGGCGATGCGTCTGACGCCGCGTAGGCGCAACGCCCGCTTCGGACGTGACAGAGCGTAGCGGTCCGGATATGCTTTCCCTGTGACGTGTAACGTGAGAGTGTCGTTCGTCGTTGGGATGAAAACCGCAGCCCTACTGACGGCGGTAGCCGCAGAAGGTTCTCTCGAGCAAAATCTTCGCGTCGCGATTGACGCGCTGCGTCCGCTTCATGCTCCGCTTCCACCACCCCGACCGGGTGACTGGCTTGATCAACACCCCGAGGCGGGACAAACGTTCGACGAATATGTGCGGCTCCGCCCTCACCGGCCGGTTGCTCCCCGTCGCGTGATTTGGGTTCAACCGCTGGGTGATCTGACCCGATCGCAGCGTCGGATCGTGACCTGTGCGGTAGAGTGTTTGGGCCGATTCTATCATTTACCGGCCCGGCTCGCGCCGGATGTGCCGCTTCGGGCGGTTCCGCCGTACGCCACGCGGATCCATCCGCAGTGGGGCATGCGGCAACTCCTCACCGAGTACCTTTTGGACAGCGTCCTGCGGCCGCGGATTCCGTCGGATGCGGCGGCGTATCTGGCCTTTACGGCCGAGGACCTCTGGCCTGGGGAAGGATGGAATTTCGTGTTCGGCCAGGCCTCGTTGCACGATCCGGTCGGGGTGTGGTCCATCCACCGAAACGGCGATCCGGACCAGGGGGAGGGCGCCTATCGGCTGTGTCTGCTGCGGACGCTGAAAACGGCACTCCATGAGACGGGGCATGTGTTTTCGCTTGCGCATTGCACGGCGTATGCCTGCGGTATGTGCGGCAGCAACCATCGTGAAGAATCCGATCGTCGGCCGCTTGGGTTCTGCCCGGAGTGTCTGGCGAAAGTCTGTTGGCTGACTGGCCAACAGCCGCAGGAACACTGCGAGCGCATGGCGGCCTTCTGTGCGGAGCACGGATTGACACGCGAGGCGGAATTCTATCGGGCGCAACAGGCGGCTCTCGAGAAAAATCGGTCCCTGAAGCGGAGGCCGGCCGTTCCTGCGTCCTCTGCGCCGCGCGCGCTTCGATGAGGCCTACCGTGATGGCGACAAAGGGCGACGCATCGAAAACGATGCTTATCGATATCCCGCCCGACATCATGCGCAAAATCAGTACGGGCAAGCTGATCCCCGTACGGAAGAGGCGCCTTTTCCGGGGAGGGGTTCCTCCTCCCCCTCGTCCTCCGGCCGTTACCGTCGAGAACGCGGATCTCCAGGAGCTCTTTCAGGGAGTCTATGATGCAGGGCTGATTACGCGTCTGAACGGCGAGATTCTGGATGCCAATCTCCGGGCGGTGCAATTCTTCCAGTACACCCGACCGCAGTTCGCCGCCTTGACCCTCTCGGACCTCATCATCGGCTTTACACCCGATCTCATTCAGACGATCCTCGACAACCTTCGCGAGGAGAAATTCACTCTGATCATGGCACAATGCCTTCGGCGCGACGGCACGCATTTCCCCGCCGAAATTTCTTCCAGCCGCTTGCGCCTGTCCGGTCAGGAGTACTTGTGCTTTTTCGTCCGAGACATCACGGCCCGACGGGAGGCAGAAAACGCCTTGCTAAAAGCCCACCAGGAACTCGAACGCGAAATGGCGGAGCGGGAGCGCATCAACCAGGAGCTGACTCGGGAGATCGAGGAGCGACGCCGCGCGCAGCAGGAGTTGAGTCAGGCGGTCGAGACGCTGCGGCAGCACGACCGAGCGAAATCTCAGTTTGTCTCCAACGTGTCCCACGAATTGAAAACGCCCTTGGCCTCCATACAGTACGTGGCGGCGAACTTGTTGCGGGGCGTGGCGGGTCCCCTGGCGCCGGCCGTCCGGAATTACGTCGAGATGATCCGCGAGGACGGCCAGCGCCTGGGGCGAACGGTGGAAGACATCTTGGACATGAGCCGCATCGAAGCCAATACCCTGAACCTTGCGCTGATGACCCTTCCGCTCGCCGATGTCGTGATGCGGGCCGTCGCATCCATGCGTGTTCAGGCGGAGGCGGAGGATCTTACGCTGAGCGCGGCGATCCAGGGGGAAGGGCGTTTCGTGCGCGCCGATCCGCAGAAGATCGAACGGGTACTCTTCAATTTGATTCGCAACGCCATCAAGTTCAACGTGCCCGGGGGAACGATTGAGGTGACGCTCCGCGACGATCCCCACCATCCCGGCTATGTGACGCTGGCGGTGAGCGATAGCGGAATCGGCATTGAACCGCAGCACATTCCCCACGTCACGGATCGTTTCTTTCGCGTTGGGGAGCAGGTCAGCGGGACCGGACTAGGGCTTTGGATTTGTAAGGATCTGATTGAACGGCACGGGGGCACACTGGACATTCAGAGCCCACCGCCGCAGCGTTCCAGAGGGACGCAGGTGACCGCGCGGTTGCCTGTGGTCCCTCCTCCCACGGTCGCGATTATCTACCGGAACCGCGCGCTTCGCCTGGAACTCACCCGCCAGCTGGCCGCGGCGGGATATACCGTGGTCGGAGTCGAGCTGGGGGAAGACGTCGTTTCTCGCCTGCGCGCAGAGCGCGCGGAACTAGCGGTGGTCGATTGGACTTCCGCCGGTCTTGAAGCCGGCGTGGCTATCGCAAAAATCCGCAACGAGAAGGACGGGCAAACCCTTCCGATCGTCGGCGTGGTGGGGACGGAGGCGGAGACCTCGACAACCGATATCCTTGATGGTCTGGGCATTCCGCGCGTGGTCTGGCCGTGGAAGGGGCGGGAAATCCTCGATCGCCTGTATGAAGCCATCGTCAACCGTAAACGCTTAGAAAAACGCAACACCTGAATCGGGAGGGTATGTCACGATGAGCGAACCGCATCCGAGCACCATTTTGCTGGTGGACGACGAGAAGCACCTGCTGACGTCTCTCAAAGATTATCTGTCGTTTGAGCATTTCACCGTTCTCACGGCGCGGAGCGGAGAGGAGGCGCTGAAGATCCTGGAGCAGACAGAACCCGACTTGATCATTCTAGACATCAGTATGCCGGGGATGGGCGGCGTGGGGTTTCTGCGGCGCATTTCCAATGAACAGGGCGTTCCCCGCTATCCGGTGCTCGTTCTCACCGCGCGCTCGGCCATGCGGGAGTTTTTCGAATCGGTCGAGGTGGATGGTTTCCTGGAGAAACCGTGCGAGGAATCCGAACTTCTGGTCAAAATCCGCCGCATTCTCGCGCGGCGCACCGGACGGCCGGATGCGGCGGAGCCGGGCGGCCAGAAAATCCTGCTCGCCGAAGACGATGCGGCCGTAGCGAACCGGCTGACCGAAGCGTTTACACGGGCAGGTTACCGTGTGGAAGTCGCTCGCAGCGGACCCGAGGCGCTTGAGAAAGCGACGACCAGTAAGCCCCATGTGATCGTTCTCAAGGAGGTCCTGCCGCGGCTGAACGGAGGAGCGACCGCTTCGCTCCTGGACGTCATGCCCAGTCTCAGCATGATTCCGGTCATCCTGTACGACGAGACGCGCGCCGGAATGCCGGAGGGAGACGGCCGCCGGGACGACGTGAAATGCATTCGGCGCCGGCTTACAACGTCGGATTCCGAAGCGCTTCTGAAAGCCATTCGCGCGGTCCTATAGAAGCGAACCAACCGAAAAATCGGCCGGTGCGGGCGGAGGCGGCCGCCATTCGGCATCGCGCGGCGGTTGTCGTTTGGCGTGGCGTGCGGTCCGGTATCGGCGATGGGCAGGATACCGTACTGCGGAAGCACCCCGCCACCTTTCCTCGGCGGTGCGAAGCAAGGAAACCAAGCAGAACCATGCCGGCGATCGTCAAGAAGCGATCCGAACGTGGGATGGGGCTGGAAGACGTTCCCGAACCGAGCTATGGAATCAACGATGTCACGATTTGCGTGAAGAAAACGGGCGTCTGCGGGACGGGCCTGCATCGTGACCATGGAGACGCCTGGGCACAGAAGACCATCTGCGCCTCGCTGATCTCCGGCCACGAGTTCGCGCCTTCAAGCCGGGCGACCGGGTTAGCGGCGAGGGCCATCGGGTCTGCGGCCGATGCCGGAACTATCTGGCAGGACGCCGGCATCTGTGTCCCAACACCCTGGAGATTGGGGTAAACCGCGACGGCGCGTTTGCCGCGTATCTCGTGATACCGGTGACGAACGCGTGGGTTTGCCATCCCCGTATCCCACTTGAAACATACGTGTACTTCGATCCGCTGGGCCACGCCGTGCACACGGTGTTTCCCGTCAACGTGCTGGGAGAGGACGTCCTGATTACCAGGGCCGGTCCCATCGGGCCGATGGCCGTGGCGATTGTGCGGCAGGCGGGGTGCGCGCTATGTGGTCATCACCGACGCGAATGACTACCGTTTGGATCTGGCTCGCCGGATGGGGGCGACACACAAGCGTTGAATCCCCGGCGCGAAAGCATCGCTGAATCGCAGAAGCGCCTGGCCATGTTGGAAGACTACGGCGTGGGCCGTGAGATGTCCGGGAATCCGCAGGCTCTACAGGACATGTTGGCCAACATGCGCCAGGGCGGCAAGGTGGCCATGCTGGGCATCCAGCCGCCCGACACCACCATTGATGGGAACGCGGTTGTCTTCGGCGGGTTGGTCATCCAGGGCATCTACGGCCGCGAGATGTACGCAACCTTTGCGGGACAATCGTTCTGAATTGGGGCTGAAGCGGACAGCGGCTCAGGAAGGCCGCACGGCTCGTTGGTTCGGCGAGGGAAGCCGGGATGAGCGCGACGGAAACGTTCGAACAGGTTTTGGCCGCAATACGGGAATCGGGCGCGTACCAAGACCGAGCGCGTCCCGCCGCGGGCAGCAAGCCAGGCCTTTCTGTGCTCGAAGAAACGCTCGGCAGCATCAAGCCGGCCCGGCCTTGGCGGTGACGCGCCGGGACGCACGCCCCACGCTATCCGTCCGACCGATTGGGAACCAGGAGGGACGCGTTCGGGTCGTGGTGGCCCGCTCGCTCCACAGCTCGCTCGTGGGAACGCGTGGAGTAACAGTACGCGCACCCGTGCCGACAGCTATCCACTGCGCCGATGTCGCGGGATACGGTGCATCGGCAGTCGGGCCTTTGTCCCGGATCCTTTGTGAGAGGCAGTCGCGTTTTCCAGATCCGGTTGATGAGTGCAGCGTCCACGCAGGCGCCCGGCCGGATGCCCAGCCGATGCAGACGCGGATTCTCCGCGCAGGTCTGGAGTGCCAAACCGTGTTCTCGGGCCAGGGCGGATAGACCGTTTATGAGACGGGGAAGCTCCGGATGCGCCAGGGGATCGCGGCAGAAGGCATCACCGGTTGCGGCTTCAATCGGCGCGAGCCGCCGTTCGGTCTTACGATAGAAATCGAGGAAACTCACGGTCACACGGTTCGTGGCGCCGTGCAGGGCTCCGGCCAATGCGGCAAACGCCTCCAGATGCCAGTCCGCGCTGAACCGGGGCGAAAGGATGATGGGGTCGTAGCGCCAGACAACCCGATCCGGCCCCAGCCGGCCGGCCAGCCGGCGGAACGCCGCGATACGGTCCACCCGTGGCGCCAGGAACGGCTCCAAGGGCGGTCCATAGGGCGTGAGCGTGTAGAGAAAATAGTAGCGGAACCCGAGCCGATCCAGTTCATCCAGGTGTGGTTCGAAAGGCGTCGGGTTCCGCGTCCAGAACACGATGGCGTCAACGTCCTGCGGACGGAGCGAGACGCAGGTGCGCTGGCTGGGGCGGAAAGGATTGAGGGCATCACACCACCCTGTTCGGACGCGGCGGATGAACCACTCGCCATAAAAGGACGGAAGATCCGTGCGTCGGCTTGCGCTGATGATCATAGCCAAAACAATGCTCGGGTTCGAAAAAGAGTGACGCGACGCGCGTTTCTTGTAAAGCGTAACTGCGCTGGGAGGCCTCTGTCCGATCCGGTGTGATAGAGGATTGGACATTATGTGTATGAGGCAGAGACTCCTGTCTTGTTCGGTATGGAGAGGCCCGCGGCGGATGCAAAGGGCGATTCCCAACGGGTGCGGCTTGCTTTTGGGGTTCAAGCGGCACGCCTGGTCCTTCCCGGGACAGGCTCAAACCCCAAACGGTTATCTTTTCTGTTCCACCGGAACAGCCTTCTTGACCGTGAGAACCTTTTTCTCTTCCTTCTCGGTCACTGTCCCGGTCACTTTTACTTTCTTGCCTTCGTGCTGGGCCATCTTCTTGCCTTCTTCGTTCAATACGACCTCAAGGGCTTCACCGGCCTCGGAGTTGATGATCACAGCGGTTACGTCGCCCGCATCGTTTTTTGTAACCTGCACGGCACCTACCAGTTCGGTCTCTATCGTCTCGGCAGCCACGGCAGCCAGAGTTACGGAGAGACCCAACAGACAGCCTACCAGTATGTCTTTTCTCATGAGACCTCTGTGCGGTTGTTAATGTCCCTTGGGTTTAACAATGCCCGAATGGTATTTCAAACATGAAAAAAAGCTCCTCCATTTGCAAGCGCAAAGCATCGCGTTTCACCCTCGACGCAAGAACGCAGTGGCAAAAGCATCGGGAAGGGGAGAGGTGACAACGATGGAGCACGCAGACCAACCAGGAAGGAGTGGCGCGGATAGTGCAGTGCATCGAGGACACTGGTGTCAGTTGGAGGCATCGAAAGGGCAACACTCTGTGTTAGGGGCGGGATGCCGTGTCCTTTTGCTTACCCAGCCTTAGGGCCTGGTATAGAAGCAGCGGCAGATATGCGTAGGGCTTAGCGAAAGCGCGGGCGGGAAGGCTTCCTGGCAGGAGGGGCGTGCCTCGGGACACCGTGGGTGAAAGGGGCATCCAGGGGGGGGAGAAAGGGGCGAGGGAACATCGCCGGCCAGAACGATGCGGCGGCGGGGAGTGTCGTCCACCTGGGGCACGGCGGCCAGGAGCGCGCGGGTGTAGGGATGGCCGGGAGACTGAAAGATTTCTTCATTGCGTCCTTCTTCGACGATGCGGCCCAGATACATGACCGCGACGCGATCGGCCACGTAGCGCACCACACCTAGATCGTGCGTGATGAAAAGGTAGGCGAGTTGGAATTGGGCCTGGAGTTCCCGCAGCAGGTTGAGAATCTGTGCTCGCACGGACACGTCCAGAGAGCTTGTGGCTTCGTCGCAGATGATCGCGTCGGGATGGACGGCCAGGGCGCGGGCCAGACCGATTCGCTGGCGTTGCCCGCCTGAGAACTCATGCGGATACCGGTTGAGCATGTCCGCGTCCAGCCCTACACGCGGGAGAAGCTGTGCCATGCGTTCCTCGCGTTCGCGACGCGAGGCGCCGATGCGGTGCGTCTCCATACCCTCGGCCAGGATGTCCCGCACGAGCCGTCGCGGATTGAGGCTCGAGAAGGGGTCCTGGAAGATCATCTGCACGCGTCGGCGAAGCGGTTGCAGCGCGGAGCGGCTGAGCCGGACGATGTCGCTATCGTCCAGGAGGATCGAGCCGGCAGTCGGATCGAAAAGCCGGACAAGGCATTTTCCCACCGTGGTTTTCCCGCAGCCGGATTCGCCGACCAGAGCCAGGGTTTCACCCGCGTGTAGCGTCAAGTCTACGCCGTCGACGGCCCGGACCACCGCGGCTGTGCGTTGGAAGAGACCGCGGCGAAGGGGAAAATGCATGACCAGACCGCGGACGGTCAGACGCGGTAAGGCACGTGGCGCTTCGCCCGCTGCCTGGGAGGAGGGGCGGGCTGCCGTTTCGATCACGACCCGGGAGGGAGGAGACGCCGCGTCCAGGCGAAAACAGGAGACGGTGTGGCCGGGTCCGAGGCGGATAGGCTGCGGTTCGTCCCTACGGCAGCGATCCACGGCGAACGGGCAGCGCGTGTGGAAGCGGCAGCCGGGCGGGAAATCCGTAGCGGGTGGGACCACGCCCGGGATGGTGTCCAGAACCTCGTGGCGTCGCGCCCGGGAAGGAAGGGAACGCAGGAGGAGACGGCTGTAGGGGTGGCCAGGGGAGGCAAAAAAAGTTGCGCAGGGCGCCTCCTCGACAAGCTTTCCGGCATACATCACGCCCACGCGTTCTGCATTGTGGCGAACGATGCCGAGATCGTGCGTAATGAGAAGGATGGCCATGCCGAACCGGCGCTGCAGATTTCGCATGAGGTCGAGAATCTGGGCTTGGATCGTCACGTCCAGCGCGGTGGTCGGTTCATCGGCGATGAGCAACCGGGGGTGGCAGGCCAGGGCCATGGCGATCATGACGCGCTGGCGCATGCCTCCGGACAACTGGTGAGGATAATCGCGGAGCCGTCGGGACGGGTCCGGAAGGCCCACGGCTTGAAGCAGCTGCACGGTTTGCTCCCACGCGGCGCGCCGGGAGACACGGTGATGGAGGCGGATCGTTTCGGCGATTTGAAATCCGACGGTGAACACGGGGTTGAGTGCGGTCAGGGGCTCCTGGAAAATCATCGAAATGCGATGGCCGCGGAGGGCTCGCATGGCCTTAGGAGGGAGCGCGGAGATCAGGCGCCCTTCCAGCCACACGTCGCCGCCGGCGATGTAACCGGCTGGTTTTTGCACGAGCTGAAGGATGGAGAGGGCCGTGACGGTTTTCCCGCATCCGGATTCGCCGACCAGCGCATAGGTTTCCCCGGGATAAACGGAGAAGCTCACGCCATCAACGGCGCGAGCGACGCCGCCGGCCGTATGGAAATAGGTGCACAGATGGCGAACGTCCAGAAGAGGCGAACGCGCCTCCGTCGGTTCTGCATGAGGAGGTCTTCGGTTGTTGGTGGCTGCAAGGGGTTGTTCCATCGTTGTCACCGGGTGCGCAACCGCGGGTCGAGGGCGTCGCGGAGGGCATCTCCGAAAAGGTTGGCCGGGAGCACGAGCCCAAGCATGAACACAAAGGCGCCGAAAAGTTTCCACCACACCACGGGATCGCGGGCCAGCTCGCGGAGGGCGTCATTGATCATGATGCCCCAGGACATCGTGTGGGTTCCGACGCCGATGCCGATATAGGTCAGTACGGCTTCCGCCATGACGCGGCCCGAGAAACTGAGGACGGCGGTGATCAGCACGATGTGCATGATGTTTGGCACAATGTGTCGGATCATGATACGGAAGCGCGGGACGCCTATGGCCTCGGCGGCCTGGACGAACTCCATCTCACGCAGTTTCATGGTTTCGCCGCGCACCACGCGGCAAAGGCCGGTCCAGGAAATAATACCCATGGCCACACAGAGCTGAAGCAGTCCGCGGCCAAACACAACCATAAATGCCATAATGAGCAGAATGCTCGGAATGGAGGCGAGAACGGTGTAGACGTACTGGATCAGGTCGTCCACCCACCGGCCGCAGTAGCCGGCCAGAACGCCAAACAGGATGGCCAGGGGGACGACCAGGAGAGTGGTGAACCCTCCGAGGATGAGTCCCGCGCGGATGCTCTTCAGCGAGAGATACAGCACATCGTTGCCGACCTTGTCGGTTCCGAGCAGGTGGCGTCGGGGATACCTAAGGGGGGGGTGAACGCGTTCCCTTTCGCCTTTTTCGTTGACGCGCGTTTCCAAGGTGAATTGATGCGTGGCCAGGGGGGCACTGTAGGTTTCCTCTACGGCTGTGCGGATGGGGGTGAGGAGCACGTCTAAGAGACTGAGTCCGTCCGGATCGGCGAGGGCACGTCCGGTGCGGGGATCGCGTCGGATGGCGCCGGTCTTGTCACGCAAGTGGGGATGGTAACCGACGCTATCGAGGAGGGCGATAAGGGCGTACAGGAGAAGGATCGCGAACGAGACGGCGACCAGGCGGCGCCGGAAGACTTGGCGGAAGACCATCCGCCAGTATTCGCGGCGGATCAAGGTCCATCCCACCCACACCAGCACGGCCAGGAAGAGGGCCACGAGAACATCCTGAACATACCAGTTGCGAAATCCCTCGAGGAGGCGTTCTGTCATGGTCCGTTCTAGTGCAACCGTACCCGTGGGTCCACCAGTGTGTAGCTTATATCCACGGCGATGAGCGCACCAATGTAGAGCACGGAACCCAGAAACACCATGGCGCGCACGGAGGCAAAGTCCTGCCCGTTGATCGCGTCGATGGTGAAACTGCCGAGTCCGGGAATACCGAAAAAGTTTTCAAAAAGCAGCGCGCCCGTGATGAGGAACGGGATGGTGACGACCGTGTTGGTCAGAATGGGAATCAGGGCGTTTTTCAGGGCATGGACGAACAGGACACGGCCTTCGCCTAGGCCCTTGGCGCGCGCGGTGCGGATGTAATCCTTGTTGATCTCCTCCAGGAAAATGGTTCGGTAGTAGCGAACCGCACCGCCGATTTCTGCGATCATGCCGATGAGAACCGGCAGCGTAAGGAACTTGATGGCTCCTCCCAGCGAGCGGTCAAATCCGGAGATCGGGGTCAGCTTGAGCCGGATAGCGATCCAATACTGTCCTCCCAGGATGTAGAACAGGGTGGAGATGCTCATAAGGACGACGCAGAGCACCAGCGCGCCGGTGTCGAGGTAGGTGGCCCGGTAGAAGGCCACGATCATGGCCAAAAAAAGATACAGGATCAGTCCGCCCACGAACATGGGTACCGTAAGGCCTAGGGAGTAGGGAATGCGGCGCCGCAATTCCTGGCCGATGAGGAAGCCATCCGCCCTGTCCGACCGCCCGAAGTCGAACCAAAAAAGACGCACGCTTTTCTGCCAGAATATGGTCTGCGTCAGAGAGGCAGGGAACCGTTCCTGGCGGTTGTAAAAGCGCGGTAGGTGATAGCCGTGTTCCCGCTTCCACTGCTCAATGAGGGCCGGCGTAGCGCGTTTCTCTCCCAGAATGCGGCGGGCCATCACATCCGGCGTGTTGACGAAGAAAAAAAGGAGGAAAAGAAACACGTTCACGCCCAACAGGATTGGCAGGGCGTACAGAACGCGACGGATGAGATAAGCGAGCATGTCAGCGCCCTCGTTCCCGGCGATACGCGGCAACGGCGGTGGGTATCACGGCCATCGCGACAGCGGCGGCGAGGAGTCCGATCGGCCACAGGATCGGTCGATTCCACGCCTGTTGGCAGAGGACCCGTTGTTCAGGATCCACGCGTTTGTATTTCATGACGTTGAGCGACATGGAATGCGGCTTCACATTCCGATACCACGCGTGGGCTAAAACATACGCAATCGGGTGAAAGTTCCACACCACCGGAGCATCCCGTTGAAGGAGGGCCACCATGCGGTCAATGATCGCCTGCCTCTCGGGCGTGTTGTTCATGCTTTCCATCCGGCGGAACAGAGCGTCATACTCGGGATTTTCGTAATTGGTCATGTTCGGGCCGTCCTTTTGGGCCTCTCGGTTGGGGCCGTAGAAGAGGAAAAGGAAATTTTCTGGATCCGGGTAGTCTGCCACCCAGCCTCCGCTGCCAAATTGCCAGTTCCCCTGCTGGCGTTTTTCGCGATAGCGCGTGAGGTCCGTTCCGCGCTCTTCGAGTCGGATGCCGATCAACGCCATCCGCTTTCGGACCCATTCGAAATAGGAGCGGAAGGCGGTATCGCCTCCTTGGGCGTGGTCGTAGTACAGAGTGAGCACCGTGCCGTCTGGTCCGACGCCGCCGGGATAACCGGCCTCTTCCATCAATCGGCAGGCGACCTCCAGGGGCTTACGAACCGGACGCCGCGTCACCGGGTCCCATTCGCACACATAGGGGTTGACCCCCTCGGGGCCCTCCCGATAGCCGAAGATTCCTGGCGGCAGGGGGCCTTGGGCCGGAAGACCGCGGCCATTGCGGAAAATTTCCAACGCTTTATTGGAATCGAGCGCGATGGAAATCGCTTGGCGCAGTTTGCACCGCGTTTCGTCCAATCCGCCCACGACGGGGTCCAGCATGTTGAAAGCGTGGTAATAGAGCGTCGGTTCCACCTGCGTGAGGAGCCGAATGCCTTTTGCGGCCATGGCGTCCGAGACCTGAGCGCTCTCCAGTTTGGAAATCCGGATGGCCTGGTCGAAGACATCTCCCATAATTCCCGAGGCATCGAGGTAGCCGGCGAGGAACTTATGCCAATCGGTGATGGCTTCCTTCTCCAGCCGGTAGTACTGAGTGTGGATGAAGGGGACGCGCTTTCCCGCGTCGGTCAGCAATCCGGCTTCCGCATCGCCGGGCGCGCCGTTGGCGGGATAGAAGTCCTCGTGGTAGTTGGGATTGCGCTCAAGCACGATGAGTTCATTGGGCCGAAAGATTTTCAGGTAGTACGGACCTGTGCCGACAGGGCAACGGTTGAGGGTGAACTGTTTACGCAGGATGGCGGGCTCGGCGTAAAACGCGATTGCCTCTTGCGGCACAGGCGCCAGAAAATGCATGCACAGCCAGTATAGTATCTGCGGGTATTTCTTTTTCAGCGTCAGCCGATATGTGTACGCATCGAGCACGGTGACCCCCGGAAAATCCGGTTTCATGTAGTCCAACACGATGGGGTTTTCCCGTTCGTCCTTTTCCTGATTGTAGCCGGGGCCGGCCTTCTCGCGTCGTTCCCGACGCGCCTGTTCCAGCATGGCGTCGTAAGCCTGCTGGAGCTCGGTCATACCCTCGACATACTGCGCCAGGGTGCTGAAAATAGGGCAGGTTAGGCGCGGATCAGCCAGCCGGCGGAACTGGAGAGCGTAGTCCTCCGCTCGCAATTCCCGGGTGCCCTGGTGGGGGAAATCCGTTGGCCATTCATACGGTTCGACCTCGCGGTCCGACACGCCACGATACCGGGGGTGGCCTTTTTCGTCTCGAGCAAAACAGGGATGATTCTGGTAGAAGATGCCGCGCCGGATGCGCACCGTGTACTCGACCCGGCCTACCCGTTCCGCGTCCGGATCCTCTTCGGCCAAGACCTGGCCGTTGGTATTGTAGTAAACCGCGACCGGAAGGGCTTCGGCGGTGAGAGGGATCACGGTGTAGGGGCGAAGCAGATAATGGTAGGTCAGCGGTGGTTCGTAAATTTGGTCAATAATCTCTCCTTCGTGCACGTAGTATGCCCGCGCCGGGTCGAGTTTGGTGGGCGGCTCGTCGAACGAACCGAAATACGTTGGCCGGGCCGTTTCGCCAGGGCGATAGGGGTTATTCGTGCAGGCGCCGAGCAGGAGGCATACTGCCCCGATCGTCGGAGCCGGCGTGGCCGGGAAAAGGCGGCCGGAGATGTTACGGATTCGGGCTCGAATATGACCCGGAGGGTTCATGGGGCACGATCATACGGGAAGCGCGCGGCAACGGGAAGAGGGAAATCGCGGCCGGCGGGGAAACGGGCGTATCGGATGGCGCCGAGAGAGGCGGAAGGAGAAAGCGGTTTACGAATAAGCGGGTTTTCCTTTGCCTATCGTTTCGGTTTTTCGGGCGAAACGTTCAGAAGGGCCGAAGGGGAAGTGGGGGGAAGAGGCGCATGTCGGGTTCGACGCCGGGCCAGAAAAATGGCGGAAAGCCCCAGCGTGAGCCCTGCACAAGGTAAAGCCAGCGTTCGGTCTCCGTAACGACTGTACAGAGTTCGTCCGGCCCCGGGGGATCCAAGACGCAACGAGAAGCTCCGAAAGGTCTGGAGATGGGTGGTGCCGTCCCGGATGGCCTGCCGCGTGCCGGCGTCCAAACGGCCGAGCGAATCGATCGCGCACGTCACGCCGGTATTGGCGACTCGGACGGCGGGAACCCGATTCTCGACGCACCGAAACACACAATGGGCCATATGTTGCACGGCCGCTGACGTTCCATCGAACCAGGCGTCGTTCGTTTGATTGACCAGGAACTGGGCGCCGGCACGCACGAGGTCGCGTGCGAGGTAAGCAAAGACATCCTCGAAGCAGATGAGCACGCCGAACCGGCGGCGAGGGGAAGGCGGGGAGGAGGGCCGCGATTCGGGTAGCTCCAGGACGGTAGGCGTGCGACCCGGTTCACATCCAAAACCGAGAGGCGCGCAGGCAGCCAGCCACCGCAGGTGGTTATCCAAGGGGAGATATTCACCGAATGGGACGAGATGACGTTTGCGGTAGCGGCCGCGCATCGTCCCGTGGGAATCGAACAGAAAGGCGCTGTTGTAGTAGCGCGGGATAGACGGGTCGCCCCGCCATCCGCCTGCATCTTCCATGGCGCCGACCAAAAGCGCTGTGGACTCCTGCGCCAATAGGCGGATGAAGGCCACCGTGCCCGTTTGCTGCGGTACCAAATCGGGCACCGCCGTTTCGGGCCAGACGATAAGATCGGGACGCATGCGGGCGGCCAACTGTGTGCGTTCCCACAACGTGTCATAAATGGCGCGCGCAAATTCCGGCGCCAATTTGCGCGTCTGCGGCACATTGGGCTGCACGGCCCCCACGACGATCATTGCTTCGCGTTCCGGTCTGGCCGCGGCCTCGTGCTGTGCGGCGCGATGACCGTAGGTGATGATCCCCACCAGAGCCAGCGCGGTCACCGCCAGCTCCAGGGTCAGGCGGCGTCGCGTTTGTCCCGCGCTGGCGAGGACGAGGTGTTCAAGGGCCAGCGCGATGGCTGTGTTGATGGCCATGATGCAGGCGGAAACCGCATACACGCCACCGAAGTCGGCGATTTGAATAAGGAACGTGTGCGCGTACTGGCTGACGCCCAATCCGTTCCAGGGAAACCCGGTGAGAAGTTCGGATCGCAGATATTCCCATCCCACCCAGACCGCCGGCAGGAGAAGCAGCAGGATGCAGGAACGGCCTACATCCCGTACGGGCGAGCGGCGCCTGGCGGAAAGGGAGAAGACTCGGAAAAGGCAGGACGCCACGCTCGCAAAGGCTCCCGTGTAGACGGCGCAGTAGGTGGCCAGCAGCAGCCACCCGCAACCCACTAGCACCGCCACAGCGGGAAGCGGCCAGTCCGGTCCGCCTGTTCGCATCAACATCAGAAGCCAGGAAAGAGTCGGAAGCCAGAAGGCCCATCCGGCGAGAATCCCGTATCCGAAGGCGGCGGCAGGCCGAGTCCAACCGGAGACGAGAAGAAGGGGAACGAAGGCTATCCACGCCGTCGCACTTTCGCTGCGTGGCGGGAAAGCGGACGCAAGAAGGAGACCACTGACCGTCGCAGCAGCCACGCGTCCGATTCGACCCAGCCAGGCTTTCCGGCGGGCTCCCGGGGAATCATCGGTCGTGCCCGGAGCCTTAGGCGCGGAAACGTGATCCGACGGAAGGGACGCGGGGGCATGATGGCAGCAGGCTCTCATACTCGAGCCCAGCATCCCGAACGCGCCGGGCGGCAAACGAAAAGGGAAGAAAAAGAAAAGGATAGGATCACACGCCGCAGCATTTCTTGTATTTCTTTCCGCTACCGCAGGGGCAGGGATCATTCCGCCCGACCTTGGCTCCCTGCCGGCGGACCGTTACGGCTTCGACGGCTTCTTGAACAGGCATGCGAGACGACTCCGCTCCGGCTGCCTCCCAGGAGACTCCCACCATTCCGCGGGGGCGCTCCCTGTCGGGTGGCGCGACGCCCCCCAGAAGAGACACTTCATCATGCACAAGGCGGCGGGGCACGGCGGAAAGAAAGGTGGCGTAGGATTCCAACGAGGTCGTGGACCGGAACAGAGCCGCCACGATGTCGTATTTGATTTCATCCATGAGCTTGGCGAACATGTTGTAGGCTTCGCGTTTATATTCAATAAGCGGATCACGCTGCCCATAGGCGCGAAGCCCGACGCCTTCCCGCAAGGCGTCCATGGCACGGAGAAACTCCTGCCAGTGGGAGTCCACGGTATGAAGGATCAAATACCGTTCCAGTGCCGGGAAGGCCTCGGGATTTTCGACCTCCACTTTGAGATCGTACGCCTCTCGGACCCGTTCGAAAATAAGGTCGGCGACGCGGTCCGGGTCCTCGGCGAGGGCTTGGATTTCATCGGTTCGGATACGGATAGGGAAAAGCCCTCGGACCCATTCCACGAGGGCTTCTGTTTTTCCCTCCTCGGGAGAATCCGCCCATTGCTCGCACCGTGTCACGATGACATCGCGTAAAATATCGTAAAGGTGCTGCCGGACATGGGCGCTGCGCACGACATCGCCGCGGAACGTATAAATGATTTCCCGTTGTTTGTTCATGACGTCGTCGTACTGCAGCGTGCGCTTGCGAATCATGTAATTGTGCTGTTCCACGCGGCGTTGGGCGCGTTCGATCGAGCGGTTGAGCCAGCGGTGCTCGAGTTGCTGCCCTTCCTCAAGACCCAGGCGGCTCATGATGTTGGCAATGCGCTCGGAGCCGAACAGCCGCATGAGGTTGTCTTCCAGGGAAACGTAGAAACGCGAGGAGCCGGGGTCTCCCTGCCGGGCGCAGCGGCCGCGGAGCTGGCGGTCAATGCGCCGGGCTTCGTGCCGCTCGGATCCGATCACGTGAAGGCCGCAGGGGTTTTCGAGCAGGAGGTGGCGCAGGGTCTTGCCGTCCGGCGTTCGACCGTCCAACGGTAGGGACGATTCGATCAGAGACCGATCCAACGTGACGACGCCAGGGCCGAGCTTGATGTCGGTGCCGCGCCCCGCCATGTTGGTGGCAATGGTAACGGAACCGGCCTGACCGGCCCGCCGGACGATTTCCGCCTCCCGCTCATGATTCTTGGCGTTGAGAACGTTATGCGGGATGTTGACCCGGCGGAGCATGCGGCTGAGGATTTCGGAGGTCTCCACGGACACGGTGCCCACCAGGACGGGTTGTCCCCGTTGGTGACACGCAACAATTTCGTCGATGATGGCCTTGTATTTTTCCCGCTGTGTCTTGTAGATCACGTCATTGTAGTCCGTGCGGCGGACCGGCCGGTTGGTTGGAATCACGACGACGTCCAGCTTGTAGATGTCGCGGAACTCGGCCGCTTCCGTTTCTGCGGTTCCCGTCATGCCGGCCAGTTTCTTGTACATGCGGAAATAATTTTGGATGGTAATGGTGGCGAGCGTCTGCGTTTCGCGTTCGATGTGGACTCCTTCCTTGGCTTCAATGGCCTGATGCAAACCGTCGCTCCAGCGGCGGCCCGGCAGGATGCGTCCGGTGAATTCATCCACGATCAAGACCTGATGGCCCTGCACGACATACTCGACGTCCTTTTCGTAGAGGCAGTAAGCCCGGATCAATTGGTCCACAGCGTGGATACGCTCGCTTTTCTCGGCGAAAAGCTTTTGCACGTGTTGCCGGCGTCGGTGTTTCTCGGCCTCCGAGAGGCTCGCATCGCCGTCAATCAGTGCCAGGCTGGACATGATGTCGGGCAGAACGAAGGCGTCGGGATCGGCCGGATTGAGGGCATTGCAGCCGCGCTCGGTCAACGTGACGTCGCGGCCCCGTTCATCAATGGTGAAATACATCTCCTCGCGGAGTTCCCGTGCCTGCTCCTTACGGACATCGGTGAGCATCATATCTTCGACGTGTTCGGCAAGCCGACGGACTCGTGGGTCTTCGAGAAGATGGAGCAGTTGTTTATGTTTCGGCATGCCGTGCCGCACCTGATAAAGGCGTTTTTGCGCGGTCCCGTCGTCCCCCTTTTCCCACGCGTCCTTGGCCTCCTGGATGAACCGCGCACACAGGTCGCGCTGCAGCCGCACGAGACGTTCCACTCGGGGCTTGAGCTCGAAATACAGGTGCGAGGCGGAAAGGGGAGCCGGTCCGGAAATAATCAACGGGGTTCGGGCTTCGTCGATCAGGATGCTGTCCACCTCATCGATGATGGCATAGTGGTAACCGCGCTGCACCACATGGTCCGGGCTATAGGCCATGCCGTTATCCCGAAGGTAATCGAAGCCGAACTCGCTGTTCGTTCCGTACGTAATATCCTTGGCGTATTCTTGCCGCCGTTGCTCGGAATCCATGGTATTCTGGATGCACCCGACGGAGACGCCGAGAAAATCATAGACGGGACGCATCCATTGCGCATCCCGGCGCGCCAGGTAGTCGTTGACCGTCACCAAATGCACATTGTTTCCGGTCAACGCGTTGAGATATAGAGGCATGGTGGCGACGAGCGTTTTCCCCTCGCCGGTGGCCATTTCTGCGATTTTCCCCTGATGGAGAACCAGGCCGCCCATCAACTGGACATCGAACGGGACCATGTCCCAGGTTTCCGTGTTTCCGCAGACTTCGTAGCGCGTGCCCAGGAGTCGTCGGCACGCATTTTTGACAGCGGCAAAGGCTTCGCAAACAAGGTCGTCGAGCGTTTCGCCGTGGGCCAGACGGTCCTTGAATTCGGCCGTTTTTCCCCGGATTTCAGTCTCCGACAGCGTCTGGTAGTGTTGTTCGATCTCGTTGATGCGGCGGACGAGCGGACGCAGCCGGCGAACGTCGCGTTGTGCTTTGGTTCCCACCCATCGCTGGATCAGTCGAATCACCGTTTGCCCTCCGTCGGAGGCCCTTCGCGCGGTCGGGTGGACCGTGTCGAAGGGGACATGCGTCTGGCTCTACCTTCCGATTTCCAGGCGTTTGGCTAACCGCTCCGGCAAGCCCACCTGGCGAATTTTCTCCTGCGCCCGTCGGATATCGTAGGGGACGCGGCGAAACTCGATCAGTTTCTGCGCGACATCGTAGATGACGTAGGAAGCCCGGGCGTCGCCGTCGCGCGGCTGCCCCACGCTACCCACGTTTACGAAATACTTGCGACCCAGCATGACGTGGAACTTCCGGGAATCGCTACGCACCACGCGGCCGGTCTTCTCGAACACCACGGGCACATGCGTATGCCCATGAAAACACACCGCTGTGGTCTGGTAGTTGAAGTGCGCCTCGGCCTCCAACACATCAAAGACGTATCCCCATTTTTCCGGCATATCGAGGGTGCTGTGCACAACGGTGAATCCCTCGATGCGAAGGGAGAGCCTCAGATGGCGCAGGAAGGTGACCTGTTCCGGTGTCAACTGGCGCCGTGTCCAATCGATGACGTTGGCCGCCAGGGGATGAAAATCCTCGAGGCATTCGTCGTGCGAGCAATAGTGATCGTGATTGCCACGCACCACCGCGGGGGTGAGTTCCTGAATCCGCGAGACACATTCGGCCGGATTCGCGTTATAGCCGACGATATCCCCGACACACACATAAGAGGTAACCGCGTGGGTCTGGGCGTCGTCCAACACGGCCATCAGCGCCTCCCAATTGCCGTGGATGTCTCCCAGGATCGCGAAGCGTTTCTCTTTCATGGTCCCAGGGGGGGGCGCTCAGATGCGAAGCAGGGCAGCAGCCAGCACGAGATCGTCTGGAGTGGTGATCTTGATGTTCGACAAACTGGCCGGAACAATCCGCACCTCTTCGGAAATTGCCTCGAGGGCCGACGCTTCGTCGGTGATCGTCAGTCGTTTCTTGCAGACGTACTCGAAGGCTTTTTTCAAAAGGGGAAATTGGAAACTTTGGGGGGTCTGGACCGCCCAGAGAGACGCGCGATCCACCGTCTTGGTAATGATCAGACGTTTGGTCACTGCCTTGACCGTGTCGGTGATTTTCACTCCGGCCACGCCTGATCCGTAACGCTTCGCGGACTGAACCGTTTGCGAAATGATGTGAGGGGTGACACATACCCGGGCCCCGTCATGCACCGAGACGATCGCCACGTCGCCGCTCAGCACGGCCAGTCCGTTGAGGACGGAATCCTGGCGTCTCGGACCCCCGGCCACCACCTTTTTCACTTTCGAGCAGCCGAACATGTGCGCGAGGTTCCGCGCGGCCTCCAGACGATCCTTCCGAACGACCAAAATGACGCCGTCAATATCGGGGCATCGCTCGTAGGCATGCAGCGCGTAGCACAGAACCGGTTTGGTGCCGAGATTGAAAAACGCCTTGTCCACTTCAGAACCCATTCGCTCGCTTTTGCCTGCGGCGACGATGATGCCGTAGTTCATTGTGTGCTCCGACGAAACAAAAATGCACCTCTCACCATGCCCGCATGGCCCATTCTCACCATATGCCGTGCCTGCCAAGCCTGTCAAGCTCCCATCTTTCCCCTCACCGCAGCTTCTGTGGGCCTCCATGGCTTCCGACCGGTTGCAAGAACCTCTGCGCATCAATGACCTGATGGTTTTTCACTTCTGCGAACGAGACAAGACTCTGCCTTGCGTAGGAAAGGAACGTCGGCTACCCGAGAGCGGACAAGGAGACCCGCAACAGGTTACCCTGAAGACTCCCTTCTGGGTTGCCGCGTTGTGTTTGCGTTTCGCGCTCATTGCCGGAGATCGACCGGCACCGTTAGCGTGGCGCCTAGGGAGGCGCGACCCGCGCGGATGGGGCGAAAGCGAAAGGATAACGGATGCCGCCAAACGCATCGGACGCGCGGGGCATTTCGGAAACGTCGGATGAGCCTGCGCGAGCAGGGTGGAACGGTCCGGCGCTTGCATCACATTCGATCTTTCTGTAAGGATGGCAACGGCCCATGATGGCGGGACACGCTACGGACGCAGAAGAGAGCCCTGCCGTGGCGTCGTTCTGCCGCTTGACGGATGCCACGAGCTGTCCCTAATGGACGCAGGAAAGTGGGGCTCTCTTCCCTGCGGAGGTCCGCATGCGACTTGTCAGTTGGGGTGAGCGGGATCAGGAACGACCGGGGCTTCTGATCGGAGAGGAGATCCTGGATCTCCACGAAGTAGACTCTTCTTTGCCCGACACGTTCCGCGCGTTGTATGCTCAATGGGGGGAATACGTCGAGACAATTCGGGTTGTGTACGAGAGGGCCGCGCGCGTTCCTGCACGCGCCCGGAGGCGGGTGGCCCATGTTCGAGTGGGGGCTCCGTCTCCCGATCCCGGCGAAATTGTCTGTCTGGCCGGCAACTACGAAGAACATGTCCGGGAGGGTGAATCCCTGCGGGATTTCAAGCGCCTCCCGCATCCAAAGCTTTTTAGCAAGGCCGGAGTGACGGCATGCGGACCGTATGACGATATTCCGTACCCCCACGGCGTGACGCAACTGGACTACGAAGTGGAATTGGCCGTGATCCTCGGGCGTCGCTGTTTTCGGGTTTCCGCTTCGGAGGCGCTCGACTATGTGGCCGGATATTGCGTGCTGAACGACGTATCGGCGCGGTGCGCCCAGTTCACGGATCAGCAGTTTTTCCGAGGAAAGTCGTTTATGAATTTCTGCCCTATGGGTCCGGCATTGGTGACTCCGGACGAGGCGGGGGATATTCGCGATTTGGCGGTGTTCACATGGGTCAATGGGGAAGAACGGCAGCACGCGCGCACAAGCGCCATGATCCATTCCGTGCCGGCTATCATTGAATTCGTTTCGCATATTTTTCCGCTCAGACCTGGCGATGTGATCGCAACGGGGACGCCAGCAGGGGTGGGCGTCTTCAGGAACCCGCCCGCTCTCCTGAAGCCTGGCGATGTCGTGGAGATGGAAATCGAAAGGCTGGGGCGTCTTCGCAATAAAGTGGTCTGCGGGCTTTAGGGGCATCCTCCCGGTTATGTGGCGATCCGCGGGCACAGCCGGGAGGACGTGTTCTACCTTCCTGACGAGGATATACTCAAGGGAGGGGAAAAGACGCATGAACATAGTGTACGTGGTGCCGGGAACGTGCGGGGCGTTTTATTGTCCGAACGGACTCCGAGATAGCCTTTTCATCTCGGCTTTGCGCGAAGCGGGACATCATGTGACACTCGTTCCCCTTTACCTCCCCTGTACCCCAGAATGTTCCTGCGCTTCTGCCGTGGCCCCTCTTTTTTACGGAGCCTTACGCATTGGCCTTCAGCAAGCCCTGCCTCTTTTCCGACGGCTTCCGCGTCGAATAAGCCGATGGCTTGACTCGCCTGCCCTTCTCCAGGCGGTCTCCCGAAGACCCAGCCTTCTGCAGGCGCGTAGCCTGGAAAAAATGACTCTTTCTGTTCTCCAGGCCGAGCACGGACGCCAGGCCTACGAGTTGGAACGCCTGGTACAATGGCTGTCCTCCCATTCCCCCCGCCCGGAGATTATCCAGCTATCCACCGCCTTGCTGGCGGGATTGGCGCGACGTATCCGCCATGCCCTTAATGTGCCGGTGGCAAGTTTCCTCGGCGACGAAGACAAGTGGGTGGACGCCATGACCCCTGCCGGACGGGCCCGCGTGTGGGGCATCCTGCGGGAACGCGCCCGCGACGTGGATGCCTGGGTGGCCCCTAGTCGCTTTGGTGCCGAACGAATGACGGAGCGACTCGGTCTGCCTTCCGAGAAGCTCGTGGTCATCCCACCCGGGGTCCGGCCAGAGGAGTACCCGAGGGCCCGCCTGGGTTTTTCCCCACCGGTTCTTGGTTTCCTCTCGCGCTTGTCGCCAGACCAAGGGTTGGACACCTTGGTGGCGGCGTTTTTGTTGCTACGGCAGGAACCCCGTTTGAACCGCCTACGGTTGGCGGTCATGGGCAGCGCAATCGGAAGCGACTCGCATTATGGACGCCGCCTGTCCGCGGCCCTTCAGCAGGCGGGGGTGTGGAGCGATGTCATGTTCCACCCGACTTTTGATCGAGCCCGTCGCATGGCTTTCCTGGAATCTCTTTCTGTCTTGAGCGTGCCGGTGCCAACCGGCGAGGCGTTCGGGCTGTACCTCCTTGAAGCAATGGCGTGTGGAGTTCCCGTCGTACAACCTCGCCTGGGCGCTTTCCCGGAAATCCTCGCGCAAACCGGTGCGGGATGCCTTTTTGAACCCAACGATGCCCCGACCCTGGCGGTTACCCTGCGTTCTTTGCTGCTGGACCCGGACACCGCGCGCCGGTTGGGCGCCTGCGGGCCGGAAGCCGTGGCCATGCACTTCAACCTAACAACATCGGCACAACGCCTTGCCGATCTCTACGGCACGTTGTCACGGGTTCCCACCCACAGAGGGGGTATCCCACGCGCGGTGGCGGCCGACGCGATGAGGGCGGGCTGTTTTGATCGGCATTCGCCGAAAGGCGCATCCGGATCAGCATGAAACATTCCCCTGCAACACGAGTGGGACGGGCGCTGGCCCTCGCCTGTCTGGCTGCGGCCTGCCGTCCGCGCGCGTCCACGCGGAAAACCGAAGAGGTCGAAAGCCGCACCCTGTCGCCTGTCTGTCTTGTTCGGCTTTGGCGCGTTGCGACGGGAAGCGCGATGCCTCAACCTCCGGCCGTGCGCTCCCATCGGGTGTATGCGGCCACAGCGGCCGGCACAGTGCTCTGCCTACGTGTGGAAGACGGTGCCCGTGTGTGGTCCGTGGATCTTTCCTCTACAAACGGGACAGGACATCCGGAGAGCATCGAAGCGCCGGTTGCCGTGGCCTCTTCCATTGTGGTGGTGGCCACCACCCAGGGAAAGGTGTATGGATTGGACACGGAAACAGGAGAACGGCGTTGGACGTACATCGCGGGGGATCGCATACAAGGAGCGCCTGCCCTGTTTGTCCATCCGGACTCCGGTTCCTGTTGTGCGGCTATTTTGACCCAGCCCGAAGGCATTCTCCATGCGATAACGGTTTCGACCGGAACACGGGTGTGGATTGCCGCGCCGACAACCCGTGCCGATGGATCCCCAGCAGCGGACTCCGACCACATCGTTTTCGGAAACTGCAATGCCGCCCTCCATATTTTGTCCGCCCGCGACGGCCGCGCGCTTCGGCGCATTGATCTGGGACCGGATAGCCAGGTGGCCGGCGGAGTCGCACTGAGTGAGGGACAGATTTTTTCCGGGACTCGCTCCGGTTTAATCGTGTGCGCGGATGTGCGCAGCGGCGGTATCCTTTGGACCAACCGGGACGTTCGCGCGGAGGTTTTCACCACACCGGCCGTCTGCGCCGACCGCGTGGTTGCCGCTGCGTCGGACGGAACGATCCTCTGCCTCCGCCGTCAGAGCGGAGAGCAACTATGGGCGACCCCACTCCCGGACGGGGTTCAAAGCCCTGTTATCCTCGGTTCCCACGTTGTGGCGTGCGCCGGCGACACGCTGATGATTCTCTCCCTGGATACCGGCGCCCACCAGATTTCGCGTTCCGTGGGAGGGGGGCTGAGAACGGCGGCGGTGGCGGAAAACCGAATCCTTGTGGTTGCCGCCGAAGACGGGAGTATCACCGCCTGGCGACTTCACGCGGGAACCTCCATGCCATGAACGCCTCTCCTCTTCTGGAACTCATCCGTGTCCAAAAAACCTATGGCGACCAGGAGCAGGACGGCGTGGGGATCCTGAACGGTGTGGATCTTACGCTCCGCGCCGGGGAGTCCCTCGCTATCGTCGGCCCGTCCGGATCCGGAAAGACCACACTTCTGAACATCATAGGAGGCCTGGAGTCGCCGACCGCCGGGCGTGTGCTTTTGGAAGGGCAAGAGTGGAGGGGACTTTCGCCGGACGAACGCGCGCGGGTGCGGAACCGGCGTTTGGGTTTTGTGTTTCAGCATCACTATCTTCTTCCGCAGTGCACCGTTCTGGAAAACGTTGTGATACCCGCCCTCATCCATCCTGACGCCGACGAGGCCATGACGCGCGCGCGTTCGCTCCTGAACCGTGTGGGACTCCACACCTGTCTCCATCGGTTTCCGGGCGAACTGTCCGGCGGCGAGTGTCAGCGTGTTGCCGTGGTGCGAGCCCTCATCAATCGGCCGGCCCTTGTTTTGGCGGATGAGCCCACAGGATCGCTTGACCTTCGCGCGGCCCGCGCGGTGGCGGATTTGCTTGTGGAACTGAACCGCGCACTGGGCGTCACTTTGATCGTGGCGACGCATGCGCATGTTCTGGCTGCACGCATGCAAAGGGTGCTGATGTTGTCCGACGGTGTGCTTCGCGAGCCACGGCCATCCGAAGAAGGCTGACCCATGTCTACCGCCGTTCTCGTTGCCCGGAGTCTCCGCTACTATTGGCGATTTCATGTGTGCGTCGCGCTGGGAGCGGCTTGTGCCACGGCCGCCCTCACGGGCGCTCTACTGGCGGGCGATTCGATTCGTCGCAGCCTGTTTCGTCTGTTGGAACGCCGGTTGGGGCGTGTCACGCATGCCATCCATACGGGGAACCGTCTTTTTTCCGCCGATCTTGCGGACCGGCTGAGTGGGAACGCGCCGTCTCTGCCGGTTGCGCCTGTTCTTGCTTTGAGAGGGAGCCTTCGACGGATCGGATCTGCCGGAGAGGCCCTGGGCCCCTCCGCGCGAGTCGATGTCCTGGCCGTTGACGAACGATTCTGGGCGTTCAGCCTTCGGTCGTTTTCCCTTTCCCTTGCTGAGGGAGAAGCCGCCGTCAACGAACGCGTGGCGCGGGAACTTACACTGTCTCCCGGCGATGGGCTGGCGTTGCGGGTGATCCGCCCCGCCCAACTCTCTCGCGATGCGCCTCTGTCCTCCCGGAAGGATACGGCGGTGAGCGTGTTGCCCTTGCGGGTGGTGGCCATTGTGCCGGACGACGCGCTCGGTCGATGGAGTTTGACGGCAAGCGTCCTGTCTCCCCGCAATGTGTTCGTGAGCCAGCGGATGCTGCAGCAGCGACTCGGCGTGGGGGCTCGTGTCAATAGCCTTCTTGTGTCCTCCCCCGAGGGAGGCGACACGATGCTCGGGGACCATCTTCGCCGCAGCTGGGAACTATCGGATGTAGGCCTGCGTCTGAGAACCCTGGACGCGGAAGGCATCGTTCAACTGGAAAGTGATGGGGTTTTCATAGACCCTTGGGTAGGGGAAACGGCGCTGACCCTTCCTGGGGTTTCATCGGCCGTTGGAACGCTGACGTATCTTGTCAACGCAATCGCTTCAGAGACCACAGGGCGGGCCACTCCCTATTCGTTCGTCATCGCCTGTTCGCCATGTGACGACACGCAGGTGAGTCCGATTCCGCCCGGTTGGAACGATACGGACATTGTCATCAACTCCTGGGTGGCCGATCGCCTGGGTGTGTCCACCGGAGCGCCTGTCACTCTTTCGTATGCGGTGCTGCAACCGAACGGCGATTTTGCGGAAGCGACTCGTCGTTTTGTTGTACGTCGCATTCTGGGGATGGAGGCTTGCCTGCGGGAACGGGACCGTATGCCCGTGTTTCCCGGGCTTTCCGATGTGGACTCCTGCCGGGAATGGGACGTCGGCCTGCCGATGGATGAGAACAAACTGCAGGATCCCGCCAATGAAGAGTATTGGAAACAGTATCGCCAGACGCCCAAGGCGTTTGTGTCCCTGGCGGCCGGCCGCACCATGTGGGAAAACCGCTTTGGCTATTTGATGGCCGTCCGCTATCCCCTACAACAGGCCCCGTCCCCCGATACCCTCCGACAGGCGTTGCAACCCGAAACGTTCGGCTTGGTTTTTCAGCCGGTGCGTGCGCAGGGATGGCACGCGGTCCACGAGGCGGATGACCTAGGAAACCTGCTCCTGGGCATGAGTACGTTTCTCATCCTTTCGGCGTTGATTCTGACGGGTCTTCTTTTTGCGTTCGGTGTTGCGCAGCGCTCCCGGGAAACCGGCATCCTTCTGGCCGTGGGCTACACCAGGGGAAAGGTGATCGGTTGGGTCCTCAGGGAGGGAGCGATCGTCGCGCTCTGCGGCGCCGTCGCGGGAGCGGGAATAGCGACCGGCTACATGCGGTTTCTGTTGGCGGTGCTGAGGACCGTGGCGCCGCAGGCGGTCGATCCGAACGCGCTTACCTGTCATGCGGCGGGAAGCCGACTGGCCTTTGGCGCTGTAGCCGGTTTTTCCATTGCCCTCATGAGCCTGATGCTCACCCTGCGCGGCCACTTTCGCGCTCCCCTCCGCGTGCTGCTCACGGCCACGCCCGTCGAGCGACGTCTGCCGGGAACTCCGCCCGTTCGGTCCGTTCCGCCCATCCTGCGGGCAGGGGCGTGGGTCGGAGTAGTCTTCTCCGCGGGGCTGGCGGTTGTTGCTCATACGGTGGCGGCGGATCGCCGACCCGTCTGTTTGCTGATCGCCGGAAGTTTTCTCCTGGCCGGCGGTCTCGGCTGGATCGCCAGAGTCTTGTCCTCTCTGGCGCAGCGGCCCATGGTAGGCCGCCGGGGCTCTCTGGGGTTCGGCGGGACGTTACATCTGGCCGCGCGGCAGGTGTCTCGCCGGCTGGCCCGCAGCCTGACCCTCGTCGCGCTGATGAGCGTGGCGACGTTCCTGATCGTCACCTCCTCGGTGGCACAACCGAACATCCGATCCCGCGCGAACCGTCCGGCGGCCGGAACCGGCGGCTTCGATTTCCTCATCGAGCCCGCGCTTCCGTTACCGTATAACCCCGGGGTGACGTACGGTCGAACGCGACTCGCACTGGACGCGGATGAGGCTCTCCAGGGAATGGAGTATGCCCCCTTCAAGGTCCGGGACGGCGATGAGGCCGGATGCTCGAACCTGCACCAGCCCCAGACGCCGCGTTTGTTGGGGGCGGATGTATCGTCTTCCGTTTTGCGCGCGGCTTTTGCCCGCGGCTCGCGGACAGGACCGGACCCCTGGAAGGCTTTGGAACGATTGCTGGCAGACGGCGCTGTGCCGGCATTAACAGCCGACACGACCACCCGCATGTGGGGGCTCAAGAGGAAGGGACGACATCCCGTATTCGAGTACCGCGATGAGCGTGGAATGCCGTTTCGTGTGCGGGTAGTCGGAAGTCTCCCGGTCCGTGTTTCCGTGCTCCAGGGATCCCTGATCATTTCCGATCGCTTTTTTGTGGAACGCTTTCCGTCAGAAGAGGGATTTCGCCTCGTCTTGGCGCGCACGTCCGCCCCCAACAAGGAGGCCGCGCGAAAAGCCCTTCGAGCCCGACTGGAGCCGTTCGGGGCAGACGTTTGGAGAACGGCGGACCGGCTGGCTGAGTTGGCGGCCGTCGAAGGGGCTTATCGAAGCGTGTTTTTTGTTCTGGGAGGGATGGCGCTTCTGCTGGGAACTTTTGGTTTGGCTGCCGTTGTGCTTCGCAACCTGGCGGAACGTCGCAGGGAATGGGCCGTGCTCATGGCTCTCGGCTTCCGTCCTGCTGAACTTCGGCGCCTTGTCATGGCAGAACAGGCATTGCTGCTGGTTGCCGGGCTGGGGCTGGGCATCGTCGCATCCTGTGTTGCGTTGATTCCTTCGGCCGGAGAACCGGGCGGGTGCGTCCCTTTTTTCCACGTGGCTCTGGCGGGAACAGGAATCCTGGCGAGCGGTCTTGGAGCCGCTGCGATGGCAGCCCGTCGTGTCGCGCGGGAATCGCCCGCGCGCGTGTTGCGCAATGAATGATTTTTTT
>FWWM01002065.1_pt1 | contig 56547 bp, 56 predicted proteins | sample 2228351 | NCBI WGS metagenome assembly FWWM01 (sample SAMEA103939774, study PRJEB20133) | metagenome
AATACCGTGTAGATGCCAAACGCAAACGCCAGCCACTTCTTGTCCAACAGCGGCGCCTCCGCTGCCGCACCTACCGCTTGTGTCGTCGCAGCCATCTTTTACCTCCTTCTCAGAAAGAGCGTGTTATCGACAAAAAAAGAGACAATTCCAAACCAGAAAAGTTCCCACTCAATCATCGTCCGAAAATTCAAAATTATCCCGCCGGGAAGCGTTTTCAGTCCTATTCGCTGGCTCCCCAGCAATATATCGGTTCTCGGCAGCCCACTCGCCCAAATCGAGCAGTTTGCAACGCGTACTGCAGAATGGCCGGTTTGGATTTTCCTGGCGCCATTCGACAGGCTTACCGCACTGGGGGCAATTGACTAACATTTGGTTCAAAACAGGCAACGAGTCAATTGGAAAGGCACGTCGGAACTAGTTTGCTTGGGTTTTTCGAGAAATTCCAGTTCCATGAAACGAATCGTAAACCGATGCTTCCCACCGCTGATTTCCGCATAATAAGGTAGACCTCGGTCCAGACCGATCCGGATCATTTGAAACGGCAGAGAGCGATCCAGATTCTGCTGGAAAAAACCTGCCTGGGCATACTCCTGGCTGGGCAAAGCACTGCGGCGGACGGTATCCAAAACAAAGGCGATGCCCTCTTCTACCGGCATGAGCGGTTCCAACCACAAGGATAGATCCTGCTGACGATGGGCAGCGGGTTGCTGCAGCCAAAAATGATACCCAGGCAGATCGAAGCAGCAAGTTCCTCCGGGGATCGCCCCCCTTTGGACGATGCTTTTGAACAGACCGCAGTCTAGCAGTTGAACGCCGAGTTTGCTGTTGACCTCTCGTAACCGGTGACTTAAGAAACTAATCTTGTCGACGATGACTTGCAATTTTTCCCGGTCGATACCTTGGCTGCGGGCGATGCGGGCAAGCACTTTATAGTGACGCTCAAGCTCCTTCAATAGCTCCGAACGCACATCGCTGCGGCTGAAGATGGTGAGGGCATCCAACAGCGCTTGGACCGCTATCCGGCTGTCCCATTCCGACGTACCCTGAGAGAAATAGCTGATCTGGGTGAACAGATGCTCGAGACGAATGAAGGTCCGCATCCGTTCATTGAGGGGGAACTCGTAAATGATCAGGCCGTTCTTCAATGGTGACAGTCCGTCAGCGTTAAACTTAAGACCCGGCGGTTTATTGTAGTGAGTTTTACCCCCTTATGCACCCGGGTGCCGCCTCAAAGATAGAACTGATCTCCCAGATAGACCTGGCGCACTTGCGGGTGTTCGAGAACCTGCTCGGGCTCTCCTGCAGCGATCACCTGGCCATGGCTGATGATGTAAGCGCGATTGACCACCCCAAGGGTTTCGCGCACATTGTGATCGGTGATCAACACGCCGATGCCCCGTTCACTTAGGTGACGAATGATTTTCTGAAGATCGAGGATAGAAATCGGATCTATCCCGGCAAAGGGCTCATCCAATAGGATGAAGCGCGGCTCCAAAGCCAAGGCTCTGGCAATTTCCAGCCGCCGGCGCTCTCCCCCAGATAAGCTGGCGGCAGGCTGCTTGGGCAAAGAGGCCAGCCCGAACTCCTGGAGCAGCTCAGAAGCGATCAATTCGCGCTGACCGGGACTGAGATCCGGCCGCAACTCGAGCACGCCGAGCAGGTTCTGGATGACAGTCAAGCGTCGGAACACGGAAGCCTCCTGGGGTAGATAACCCAGTCCCAACCGGGCGCGCGCGTGAATGGGAAGATAAGTAACCTCCTGACCATTTAATTCGATCCGTCCTGCATCCGGCTGGACCAGCCCGACGATCAGGTAAAAACAAGTGGTTTTGCCGGCCCCATTCGGCCCTAGGAGCCCTACGATTTCGCCACCTTTAACCGCAAGCGACACCCCATCGACCACGGTGCGCTTGCGGTAGCGTTTGACCAGCCTTTTAGCCTGTAGGAGCGACATGGGGTCTGCCTAATCGTTCTTTTGGGTGGACTGTTCGGTTTTCGGATGCAGGATGATCTTGACCCGCTTGGTGTCGGAACTGGCCTCACCGGCTTTGACAATGTCCTTGATCTGATCGTATTCGATCCGGTCGCTAGCGTATTCGTTTTTACCCTGCCACACCACCGCATCGCCAATCAGGACGATGTACTTGCGCTCCAGATAGTATTCAGCCTGTTTGGACTCGCCGCGCATTTCCTCCGCATCGGGTTTGGGCTGTTGCCGGAACCGCACCGGGTTGCCGTAGGCAATCACTTTATCCACCTTGCCGCCGGGGCTGTAAGCCACCAGCTTGTCGGCGTTCAAATGCAGGCTTCCCTGGATCAGGATCACTTTGCCGGTATAGGTGCTCTGGTCGGTTTTCTTGTCGTAGTAGGCGCTGTTGGCCTCGATATAGACCGGCTGCTCGGAGTCCTCCTCGAGCGCCAGCACGGAACCGGCCGACCAGCACAGCAACCAAAGCGCAGCCAATCGTCTCATTTCAAGTAACGGCCAATGACGTCGTCGAACGTGCCTTGGGCATGCATGATCAAGTCGCACACCTCTCGCGCCGCGCCCAACCCTCCCGGCGTTTCCGTGACCCAGTGAGCATACTGCTTGACGGCGAAATGCGCATCCTGCACTGCGATCGCCAGATGGACCCGGCGCATAACCGGCAAATCCAACACGTCATCGCCGACATAGGCGATTTGCGTCAGTTCGATCCCGAGAGTTTTCTGCAGCGCATCCAACGCGGCCAGCTTGTCCTCATAGCCTTGGTAGACGTGGCGGATCCCTAAGCTGTCGCAACGCAGCGCCACCGAACGGGAGGTGCGCCCCGAGATCACCGCAGTCTCGACCCCGCTGTGGTGCAGCAACTTCAAGCCGTGGCCGTCGCGAGCGTGGAATGCCTTGTACTCGTGTCCGTCGTGATCGAAAAACAAGCGCCCGTCGGTCAGCACGCCATCCACGTCGAAGATCGTCAGCCGGACGGCCGCCGCCCGTTCCAGAACCTTTGGGTCATACATTTAGAACACCCCAGCGCGTAATAAATCGTGCATGTTGAGCGCCCCTACGAGGCGGCCGCTGGCATCGACGACAAGCAAGGCATTGATTTTCTTCTCCTGCATCAATTTGACCGCCTCGGCGGCCAGAATGCCGGTCGGAACGGTGGTACAGCTGCGGGTCATGACCTCGCAGATCGGGGTGGTGCGAACGTCGTAGTTGCCGTGTTCGAACAAGCGGCGCAGGTCACCGTCGGTGAAAATACCCCGTACCCGGCGCTGCTTGTCGATCACTGCCGTCATGCCGAGTTTTTTCGCGGTCATCTCAAGCAGCGCTTCACTCAAGCTGACGATTTCGTAGACGGCGGGAATATCGGCACCGGTATGCATGACGTCGTCGATCTTGAGGAGTAGCCGCCGCCCCAGGCTGCCCGCTGGATGGGAGCGGGCGAAATCCGCCCGGCTGAATCCCCGCGCCTCCAACAGAGCCACCGCCAGCGCATCCCCCATCGCCAATGCTGCCGTGGTGCTGGCTGTAGGGGCGAGCCCCAGGGGACAGGCTTCCTGCTGCACGCTGACATCGATATGCACCGTGGCCTGTTGTGCCAAGGTGGAATCGGAGCGGCCGGTCATGGCGATCAAGGGCACCCCTAAGCGTTTGATGAGCGGAATGATGGTGATCAGTTCGCTGGTCTCACCAGAATTGGACAGGGCCAGCACCACATCGTGCTCGGTGATCATGCCCAGATCCCCATGGCTGGCCTCGCCCGGATGGACAAAGAAAGCCGGTGTGCCGGTGCTGGCCAGAGTCGAGGCGATTTTGCCGCAAATATGGCCGGACTTGCCCATACCGGTGACGATCACCCGCCCCCGGCACTGCAGCATCAACTGGCATGCACGGCTGAAGTTCTCATCGATGCGCGAGGCCAGTGCCCTCACCGCCTCGGCTTCCAGGCGGATGACTTCCAGCCCCAATTGGCGCAGGCGTTCGTGTTTCGAGGGAGTCATGAGCTAAGGTCCAGATACAACAAATATTGATAAGCGCTGAATCCAGCCAAGAGCAGCACTCCGCCGAGCCATCCGATCCGGCTGGGGTTGCGCCTGCCTAATCCCAGCAGGAGTAGGGCAACAGTAAAACCCAGCATCCACGGGAAATCTCGTGTGACCACTTCGCGCTCCAGCCAATCCGGCTGAATCAGACCGGCCAGGCCATATACCGCCAATAGGTTGAAGATATTCGAACCTACGATATTGCCGATGACCAGATCGTCTTCTCCTTTTATGATCCCGGCAATGGAAGAAGCCAACTCCGGCAAGCTGGTCCCCAAAGCGACGATGGTCAAACCGATGATCAAGTCACTGATGCCAAAGTATCGGGCCAACCCCACCGCGCCCCAAACCACCGCCCTAGAGCTGAGGAGCAAGCCGAGCAAACCAAGGACGATCCATAGCCAAGCCATAACCATAGATACGCTCGGTGGCAACTCGCTCTCCAATTCCTGCGCCAGAAGATCACCGGGCGGTGTCTGACGCGCCTGCCAGACCAACCAGATGAGGAATACTACCAACCCGAGCAACAGAGTGGCACCTTCCCAACGCTCAAACCGCTCGTCAAAACTTAACCCATAAGCCAGCAGGCAAACGATCAACAGGATCGGCATTTCCCAGCGCAACGCCCGCGAGTGGATCACAATCGGTGCAATTAGCGCCGTGCATCCCAAAATCAACCCGATGTTCAAGATATTGGAACCGAGCGCATTGCCCACCGCCAATCCCGTATCGCCTTGCCAGGCAGCGATGGATGACACCAGAAGTTCCGGCGCCGAGGTGCCAAAACCAACCACGGTCAACCCGATGACCAGGGGGGAAATCCCCAAATTCCGCGCCAGACTCGCTGAACCCAGGACGAAGCGGTCGGCGCTGTAGATTAAAACGACAAAACCGCCAACTAGGGCGGCCACATTAATCCAGAATTCGGTCATACCAAATGATTCAAACTCCCCGGATACTTAGGAAGAGAAATCCCAACCAACACTTAAGCTTGCGAAAACTGCGCCAGAACGGCGGATGGCTGCCTCGAAAACGCTTGAATTCGGCCGTGAAAAATGCGCTTTGCAATTGCCCTGGCGTCGGTTCAAACCCATAGGTCTTTCGCCAATGGCGCGCAGCCTCTGTCTGCAAGCGGTAAAACAGCCAATCATAAGGCGTATCACCATCATAACTTAGGTCCATGCGGTCAAACCGAACTCCGTCCTGCTGCAAACGGCGTTGGAACCAGCGGCATAATTCTTCCAGCGATCCAGCTTCTACCGATGGCTTGCGCATTAGGGTAGACAGGGTTTAGGAATAAGCATGCTTACATCATTATACATAGCTTACCCAGCTTGTGTTTTCCATCGCACGGATTAAGATGAGATTATCCAAAATGCTTTTCAGGCAATCCGATGACTAATCCCTTGCTCAAAGCACATGAATTCCCTCCATTTTCGCAAATCCGGCCCGGGCACGTAGAACCTGCTATCACCCAGATTCTGGCAGAAAACCGTAAGCTTGTGGCAGATCTGTTGCAAAAAACCCAAGCCTATACCTGGGATAGCCTGATCCGTCCGCTGGAGGACATGGACGATCGGCTGGACAAAGCCTGGGCACCGGTACGGCATTTGAATGCGGTAGTCAACAATGAGCCCTTGCGCCAGGCTTACAACGCCTGTCTGCCCAAATTGAGCGAATATGCCACTGAGCTGGGCCAGAACCAGGCCCTATATGAAGCGCATCGCGCCATCGCCGAAGGCGCCGAGTTTCAACGGTTAGACCCGGCCCAGCAGAAAATCCTCAAGGATGCCCTGCGTGACTTTCACCTCGCCGGGGTCGCGCTGCCAGCAGCAAAAAAGACCCGCTTCAAGGAGATCGAGCAAAGGCTATCCAAGCTGTCCAACCAGTTCGAGGAAAACGTGCTCGATGCCACCAATGCCTGGACCAAGCACGTCACCGACCCAGAGCAACTGGCCGGTTTGCCCGAGACCGCCAAAACTCTCGCCCGCCAGGCTGCGACCTCCAGAGGGCTGGACGGCTGGCTTTTGACCCTGGAATTTCCCTCCTATGCGGCGGTGATGACTTTCGCTGACGACAGCTCTTTGCGGCGAGAGTTATACGAGGCCTACGCCACTCGCGCCTCCGATCAGGGACCCTTAGGCGGTCGCTTCGACAATACCGCCTTAATGGAGGAGATTTTGCACCTTCGGCATGAGAAAGCCCAACTTTTAGGCTATGCCAACTTCGCCGAGCTGTCTTTGGCTACCAAGATGGCCGATACCCCAAACCAGGTCCTAGAATTCCTGCAGGACCTGGCGGCCCGCTCCAAGCCGGTGGCGCAGCGGGATCTGGCCGAACTTGAGCGGTTCGCCCGCGAACACTACGGGGTTGAAGACTTGGCGGCCTGGGACCTGATGTATTATTCGGAGAAGCTGCGCCAGCATAGATTCCAGCTCTCCCAGGAGGAGGTCAAGCAATATTTCCCTGCGCCGAAAGTGGTTGCTGGACTGTTCCAGGTGGTGGAAAAACTGTACGGCTTCAAGATCCGGGAACTTAAAAGCGTGGATGTCTGGCACCCCGAGGTGCGATGCTATGAGATCTTAGATCAGCAAGGCGGAGTGCGTGGCCGGTTCTATCTGGATCTATACGCGCGGCCGAAAAAACGCGGCGGCGCCTGGATGGACGAGTGCATTGCGCGGCGCAAACTGCAAGGCCAGGTGCAAATCCCCCTGGCTTTCCTCACCTGCAATTTCACCCCGCCGGCGGGGGGCGATCCCGCCCTGTTAACCCACGATGAGGTCTTGACGCTGTTCCACGAGTTCGGACACGGCCTCCATCACCTGCTGACGCAGGTAGATTATCTTAGGGCTTCCGGCATCCGAGGGGTGGAATGGGACGCAGTGGAGCTCCCCAGCCAGTTCATGGAGAATTTTTGCTGGCAGAAAGAAGCGCTTAAACTCATCTCCGGCCATTATCTTAGCGGCCAGCCGCTACCCGATGAGCTATTTGACAGGCTACTTGCAGCCAAGCACTTCCAGGCCGGAATGCTGATGGTCAGGCAGCTCGAGTTGGCTTTGTTCGACTTTCGCATCCACCTGGAATACGACCCGGCCAAGGGCGGGCAGATCTACCCGATTCTGGATCAAGTCCGCGACCAGGTCGCGGTATTCAAACCGCCCAAGTTCAACCGCTTCGCCCACAGCTTTTCCCATATCTTCGGCGGAGGCTATGCGGCCGGCTACTACAGCTACAAGTGGGCGGAAGTGCTGTCGGCCGATGCTTTTTCGCGCTTCGAGGAGGAAGGGGTCTTCGACCCGGTGACAGGCCGCGCTTTCCTCGAACACATCCTGGAGAGGGGAGGCAGCCGCCCGGCCTTGGAATCGTTCGTCGCCTTCCGCGGCCGCAAACCCAAAATCGACGCTTTGCTTCGCCACAGCGGGATCGTCATGGAGAAATAACCATCCAGGTCAAACCAAAATCACCGGGCAACGTGCCCGCAATGGCAGCTGCCCAGCCAGGGGACTGGTACGGGGACAGACCACCGCCGTGCACCCCTGGCGTTCGACCAAATTCAAAAATCCATTCGGATCGGTGGTGATGAACTCGCCTACGGGAGGGGTTGCTGCACCCGCAAGCATAAGCCGGCAGCCCTCCTCGCGGGCCAAATCGCGGCCCACCGCCAGCGCCCGCTCTGCCAAAGGCCCGCGGTCGTACCAGACCCAGACCGGAAGGCGGCGGACCGACAGCCACTCACGGTAGGCCCCGAAGATCAAGAGATCGCCTTCCTGCGCGGTAGCCAAAGCCGTTTCCAAATAACGGCCGCGCCGAATCTCCAAACCGCCGGGAAGCGCCAGCCGCGTCTCGATCTCTACCAGCCAATGTTGGATTTGGGTGATTCTCCGCTGCAAGCACGCTTCCAGTCGGGACAGCTCGAACGGCTGCAAAGTCCCGCAAAGGCGGTCGATTTCCCGCGCGTGAGGCAGGCTGGCCGCATGCCAAAGCTCGATGCTTTCTACGACCAGGACCGTAAGCTTGCGTCCCTCCCGCACCGCCATCCGGGCCCCGAGCTCCAACACCCGCTGCTTAAGGCCCAAAGAATCGAGGGCGACCATGACGCTGGGCTGGGCTTCAGTCATTTGCCTTCCTCCTTTGCATGACCTAGGAAGCGCTTTCTGAACTCGGCAAACTGCTTGAGTTGCCGCTCCACCCGTCCATTCACACTAGCGGGAGGAAAGGCCCCGTCTTCGCCACGCTCGCCAGCGGGCGTCTCCAGCAGCAATTCGAGCGCCTGGTCCACCGTCCCGACCGCATAGATGTGAAATCTACCTTCCGCCGCTGCCGCCACCACATCCTGGCGCAGCATCAGGTTCTGGATATTGGCCACCGGGATGATGACCCCTTGGTTTCCCGTCAGGCCTTTGCGCTGACAGATATCGAAGAATCCCTCGATCTTCTCGTTGACCCCCCCGATGGGCTGAACCTGGCCATGCTGATTGACCGAGCCGGTTACGGCCAAATCCTGGCGCAGAGGCAGATCCGCCAGCGAAGAAAGCAGAGCGCACAGCTCCGCCAGCGAAGCGCTGTCCCCTTCCACCGGGCCGTAGGACTGCTCGAACACCAGGCTGGCGGCTATGGACAAAGGCTGGATGCGGGCGTAGCGGGCGGCCAGGAAGTTGGATAAGATCATCACCCCCTTGGAGTGGATGGCGCCGCCCAACTCGGCCTCGCGCTCGATATCGATCACCTCTCCCTCTCCCAGGCGGGTGGTGGCAGTGATCCGCGCCGGTCGGCCAAAGCTGAACCCTCCCAGGGAGATCAGCGTCAGCCCGTTGATCTGGCCCACCCGCTGGCCGGTCGTGTCGATCAGCAAAGCATCGCGCTCGATCAACTCATGCACCCGGGTGCGCAGGCGGTCGCTGCGATAGATGCGGGCCTCGATCGCGGCCTGAACGTCGGCGCGGGTGATGACCCCGCGTCCAGCCTGGCGGGCTCGATAGTCGGCTTCCTTGAGCAGGTCGGTGATGGTTCGCAGATGAGTATTGACCTTGAGCGAGTCCTCCAATTCGCGCGCACCCTGTTCGACTAGGCGGATCACCGCATCGCGCTCTAGCGGCAAAAGGCTTTCCTTGCGCGCCAGAGTGGCCAGCACCCGAGCGTAAAGCTTGAGGGTCTCGGGGTTTCTGGGCAATTCCTCCTCGAAGTCGGCGGGGATCTTGAACAGATCCTTGAATTCCGGATCCAGAGCGTCGAGGAGGTAATACAGCAGCCGGTCACCGATCAAGATCACCCGTACGGTAAGGGGGATCGGATCGGGTTCCAGCGGGAGGGTACTGATCAGGCTCAGGGTTTTCTCCAGCGACTCGATTTTGATCTCCCTGGCCTTGAGGGTGCGCTTGAGGGTGTCCCAAGCGTGGGGCTGGGTCAATACCTTACGCGCATCCAGGATTAGATAACCACCGTTGGCCTTGTGCAGGGCACCGGCTTTGATCATGCTGAAATCGGTCACCAGCGTGCCCATGAAGGCGTGATAGTCGATGCGACCGATCAGATTGGCGTGGTTGGGGAGAGTCTCGTGGATGACCGGGACGCCTTCCTGGTCGCTGTGATCCACCAACAGATTGATCTGGTAGCGCTTGAGCCGCTCCTCCGCCTTGGAGATGAAAAAGGGGAGGGGAATCGGCAGGGCAGGTTGGGGCAGGAAATCTTCCACATGGTCGACGATATCCTGCTGTACCGCGTCCAAATGAGCTAGCACTTCCTCCAGGTCCAGATAGTTCTGCTTGACTTCTTCAATCAACGGGTCGACGGCATACCGCGTGATTTCGCGGTTCAATTGGCGCAGTTTTTCCCGCGCCTCTTTGCGCCAGCGGGGAAACTGACGCAGCAGCTTCTGCAATTGCTGCTGGAGGTCTTCTACCGTCTCTTCGATGCGCTTTTGCACTTCGGGCGGAAGCTGATGGAACACTTCCGGACTCATCACTTGTCCCTCATGGGTGAGGGGAGCGAAAGCAAAGCCGGTAGGCGTCTCCAAGAGCGCGATGCCACGCTTTCGGGCCTGTTCGCGCAACGCTTCGATGGCGTTGATTTCACGGGTTTTGGCTTCCTGTTCCAATTCCTCCACCCGCGCCCGATATTCCTCCCCCTCGAAGGCAGCCGGAATGGCGGTGCGCAATTCCTCGATCAAATGCGTCATGTCCTGGCTCAGCTGCCGACCTCGGCCGGCGGGCAACTTGAGCGCCTTGGGTTTGAGCGGGTCCTGAAAATTGTGGACATAACTCCAGTCAGGGGGGACTGGTTTGCGCAGGACATGGGCGCTCACCACCTCCCGTACCGCGGTCAGCTTGCCGATGCCGGGGGGGCCCAAAGCGAACACATTGAAGCCGGGATCGTCGATATCGATCCCGAAGCGCAAAGCCTCCAGCGCCCGATGCTGTTCGAATACCAAGGGAACGTCAGGCAGTTCAGCAGTGGTCTGGAAATCAAAATCACAGGGGTCTACGCCAGCGTATAGGCGCTCAGGGGGCAGCGGGGCAAAAGATCGCGTCATAGCCGTTCTCGATTTTTTTGGCATTGTACCACGCACTTACCACTCGTTTGCCCCTGGCGACGGTCAGCGCTATGCTGAGGGGATGGAATTATTGGACCCACCTCTTGAGACCTATCTTATCTTATTCCGCAATCTGGCCATCGCCCTCGCCTTGGGTCTGTTGATCGGCTTGGAACGAGGCTGGTCCAAACGGGAATTGGAAGCCGGCGGCCGCGTCGCCGGCATCCGCACTTTCAGCCTGATCAGCCTGCTTGGCGCCTTGAGTTTAGTGCTGGCTCAAATCGTCAGCGCCTGGGTGGCGGCCTTGGCATTCGGGGGACTGGCTTTGCTGTTGGCGGCCGCTGCCTTCGTCGAGGCGGATAAAACCGGACGCTACAGTGTGACCACCGAAGTGGCGGCCCTTGCGACTTTCGTTCTGGGGGCCCTGGCTATGACGCCTTATGTCCAACTGGCCGCCACTGCCGCCGTGATCATAGCGATCTTGTTGGGTCTTAAGCCGGTGCTCCACGGCTGGGTCTACCGCCTGGCACCGCAGGAAATTTACGCGGTGTTCAAGCTGCTTTTGATCTCGGTGGTGATCCTGCCTATCCTGCCCAACCGCACTTACGACCCGTGGGCGGCCTTCAATCCCTATGAGATCTGGTGGATGGTGGTTTTGATCTCGGCCGTTTCCTTTACCGGTTATTTCGCCGTCCGTCTCATCGGCCCCCGCTCCGGAATCCTGCTGACCGGCTTGTTCGGCGGGCTTGCTTCCTCGACTGCCGTGACGCTGAGCCTTGCGCGTCTGGCCAGGGGAAATGCCGGGGAACCCAGGCTCTTAGCCGCCGGGGTGATCATCGCCTCCAGCACCATGTTCCCGCGGATTCTGGTCGTCGCCAGTTTCCTATCCCCTCCCCTGGCCGAGATTCTCCTCCAGCCGCTGGTGATCATGGCTGCGGCCGGCTATGCTTTGGCCTGGTGGTTGGTGCGCCACACCGCCTCCCGGACAGCAGGCCCGATGCTAAATTTGGCCAACCCGTTCGAATTCGGCATTGCCTTGCGTTTTGGCGCCCTGCTGGCACTGATTCTCTGGCTGACGAAGGTGCTTGAGGAAGGGCTGGGAAGCGTTGGGATTTATCTGACTGCAGCTATCTCCGGAATCGCCGACGTGGATGCCATCACCTTGACTCTGGCCAAACTGGCCCACGACCCCGCTGTGCTCGAAACCGCGGCCCTAGGAATCCTGCTCGCGGCAGCGATCAATACGGCGGTAAAAGGGACGATGGCGGTGGTGATCGGAGGCAGTTCGATGGGCAAGTATGTCGCAGGGATATACGGGCTGCAACTTATGGCCGGTGGAGCGAGCTGGTTTTGGTAAATTTTATGTCTTCCCGGATTGCGCCGCCCGGCGCAAGGTGCGGGCTAAGCGCTGCAAGGCGCGCTTGATTTGGGGGTCGGCAGCGGTTGCGGCATTTTGCTCTAATTGATCCAGAACCTCGGGCGCGGGGATTGACAATCGCGGCGGTTTTTCCACCCTGCCGGTCGGCAGCAGGACGCGGACCTGAATGGAGTTGAGCGGCCCCAGTTCACCCACCGCCGACCGCAGCTCGGACTGGTAGAAACGCAGCTTCGAAGCCCACGCAGCGCTGTCGGTATAGAGGATCAACTGACCGCCTCGGCGCAGTACACAGTAAAGACAATGTGCGCCTAAAGGTTCCGGCAGGGTTTGCCGGATTTTGCCCAGCAGACGGTCGTGCAAGCGAGCTTGCGCCAGCAGCGCGGCTAGCTTGTGATCCTGCTTCAAGGTTTCGCCGATGCCCAGCGGCGCAAAGGGTTTAACTCCCGCCATAAACCTGATCCTGAACAATTCCGGGGTGTTGGCGTCAAATGGACGGGTACGGAGAGCTGCGTGGTTTTCAAACGCTGCGTCTTCTTTAAGGTAAAATGATTTGATTTTTATGCATCGTCTCAATCATCTTGGAATTTGAACGTAATGTTAGGCAAGCTGGTTAAAAAAGTCATCGGTTCCCGCAACGAGCGGATTATTCGCCAGAAGCAAAAAGTGGTAAGAGAGATCAATACCTTGGAACCGAAGTTTCGGGCATTGAGCGATGATCAATTGCGCGCCAAGACCGATGAATTTCGAGGTCGTCTGGCAAATGGTGAAACCCTGGATGATCTTCTCCCCGAGGTCTTTGCCACCGTCCGGGAAGCAGGCCAGCGAGTGCTTAATATGCGCCACTTCGACGTCCAGCTGATCGGTGGGATGGTTCTCCACGGCGGCAAGATTGCCGAAATGCGAACCGGTGAAGGCAAGACCCTGGTGGCCACGCTAGCAGCCTATCTCAATGCCCTTCCGGGCAAAGGTGTGCATGTGGTGACGGTCAACGATTACCTGGCCCGCCGGGACGCTCAATGGATGGGTAAGCTCTATAACTTCTTGGGTCTGAGCGTTGGGGTGATCGTCAGCGGCCTGAGCCAGAAAGAGCGTAAACAGGCTTACGCGGCTGACATCACCTACGGCACCAACAACGAGTTCGGTTTCGATTATTTGCGCGACAACATGGCCTTCAGCAAGGAAGACCAAGTCCAGCGCGGCCACGCTTACGCTATCGTCGACGAGGTGGACTCGATCCTCATCGACGAGGCGCGCACCCCGCTGATCATTTCCGGTCCCACCGAGGAGCGCACCGATCTCTACCTCAGGATGAACGAGCTGGTGCCCTATCTTACCAGACAGGAGAGCGAAGACGGACAGGGCGATTATACGGTGGACGAGAAAACCAGGCAGGTTTTCCTCACCGAGCAGGGGCATGAAAAAGTCGAGCGGCTTTTGATCGAGCATGGCCTGATCCAGTCCGGCGAGAGCCTGTATGATGCCGCCAACATCCGCCAGCTCCATTATCTGAACGCAGCTTTGCGCGCCCATGCCCTATATCACCGGGATGTAGACTACATCGTGCGCAATGGCGAAGTCATCATCGTGGACGAGTTTACCGGCCGGATCATGCCCGGGCGGCGCTGGTCGGAAGGATTGCATCAGGCGATCGAAGCCAAAGAAGGGGTGCCGATCCAGCAGGAGAACCAGACCCTGGCCTCGATTACCTTCCAGAACTATTTCCGGCTCTATGAAAAGCTGGCGGGCATGACCGGGACCGCCGATACCGAAGCGTTCGAGTTTCATCAGATTTATGGTCTAGAGGTGGTGGTGATCCCCACCCATCGGCCTATGATCCGCCAGGACCACAGCGATCTGGTCTATTTGACCGCGCGGGAGAAATACGACGCCATCGTCAAGGATATAGAAGAATGCATTCGGCGCAATCAGCCGGTATTGGTCGGAACCACTTCCATCGAAAACTCCGAGCACCTGTCCCAGCTCCTTAAACGCAGGAAAATCGAGCACCAGGTACTTAACGCCAAGCACCATGAACGGGAGGCCCAGATCATCGCTCAGGCGGGAAGGCCCGGGACCGTAACGATCGCCACCAACATGGCCGGTCGCGGGACCGACATCGTCTTGGGGGGCAGTTTGGACGCGGAATTGGCCGAGGTGGGCGAAGATGCGCCCGAAGAATTAAAACAGAAAGTGCGCCAGGAATGGCAACGGCGCCACGATCTGGTAGTCAAGGCTGGTGGACTGCATGTAATCGGTTCCGAACGCCACGAATCGCGCCGGATCGACAACCAGCTCCGCGGCCGCTCCGGCCGTCAGGGAGACCCTGGATCGTCCCGCTTTTACCTCTCCCTGCAGGATAACCTGCTGCGGATTTTCGCCTCCGATCGGGTGGCGGTCCTGATGCAGAAGTTGGGGATGGAAGAGGGGGAGGCGATCGAGCACCCGTGGGTGACCCGTGCGATCGAGAACGCCCAGCGCAAGGTGGAAGCGCACAACTTCGATATCCGCAAGCAGCTTCTGGAATACGACAACGTCGCCAATGACCAGCGCAAGGTCGTTTACGAGCTGCGCAATGAGCTGCTGCAAGCCGAAGATATCACCGCCATCCTCAACTCGATCCGGCAAGATGTCCTGGCGGAAGTAGTGGACAAACACATCCCACCCAACACGTTCGAGGAACAGTGGAACATCGAGGGATTGGAACGGACGTTGGAAGCCGAGTTTGGATTGTACTTCCCGGTCCAAAAACGCCTGGAGTCTGATCCTAACCTGCAGATCGAGGACTTAAAGCGCGAGATTCTCGAAGCTGCCGAACAGGCTTACCGAGACAAGGCACGGCGGATCGGTCCTGACATCTTGCACCAATTCGAGAAATCAGTGCTGCTTCAGGTCCTGGACAACGCCTGGAAAGAGCATCTGGCGGCGATGGACCATCTGCGCCAGGGGATCCATCTGCGCGGCTACGCCCAGCGGGATCCCAAACAGGAATACAAACGCGAGGCGTTCCAGATGTTTAAGTCGATGCTGGACAACATCAAGCACGAAGCTGTCAGCGTCTTGTCGCGAGTTCAGCTCCATGGCGCCGAAGACGTGGATGCAATCGACGCACAGCGCCGCGAACGCTCCCCCCATGAAGTCCATTATGAACACGCCGAAGTCAATGCCATGGCCGAGGATGATCCGCTGGCGCTGGTGGAGGAAGAGGGGGGGGATGTCGCGGTTGCCCAAAAACCTTTTGTGCGCCAAGCGCGCAAGATCGGTCGCAACGAACCCTGCCCGTGCGGCAGCGGCAAAAAGTACAAGCACTGCCATGGGAAGCTGAGCTGATGGCGGTGCTGCCCATCCCCTTCCCAGAAGACATCCGCGTTGCCGGAATTCGTCTGGGCACCGCGCGCGCCGGCATCCGTTCCGGTGCCGGGGACGATTTGACCTTGATCGAGCTGCGCTCCGGCTCACAGGTGGCGGCAGTCTTCACCCGCAATGCCTTTTGCGCGGCGCCGGTAAGCGTGGCCAAGGAGAATCTTGCAGCCAATCCGCGCTGGCTCATCATCAACGCTGGGAATGCCAATGCGGGCACCGGTGCCCAGGGGCTCAAGGATGCGCGCGCCACTTGCGCTGCGCTGGCTGAACTGGTCGGGGGGGAGCCCGCTCAGATACTCCCGTTTTCCACTGGCGTCATCGGCGAGCCACTGCCAGTGGAGAAGCTCCTCGCCGCCCTTCCCAGGGCGCTGCAAAACCTGACCGAGTTGGGTTGGAACCAAGCTGCCCATGCCATCATGACCACCGATACCCACCCCAAAGGGGCAAGGGTTGAGATCGATCTGGCAGAAGCCAAGGTGACCATCGCCGGAATCGCCAAAGGCGCTGGGATGATTGCCCCCAACCTGGCCACCATGCTCGCCTTCATCGGCACCGATGCGGCCGTCGAGCCAGGCGCGCTAAAGCTCGCTTTGAGCCAAGCGGTTGAACCCACCTTCAACGCCATCAGCGTGGATGGCGATACCTCCACCAATGACGCGTGCGTCTTGATGGCCACAGGAGCTGCCGGCAATCCGGTACTGCACCAGGCTCATCCAGATTTTTTAGCCTTCCTCGACGGGTTGGAACGGGTCTGCGCTGAGCTGGCGGAAGCCATCGTACGGGACGGCGAAGGCGCGACCAAATTGATCCGCATTCAGGTAAAAGAAGCGCTGGACTTGGCTGAAGCCCGCCGGGTAGGATTTACCGTCGCCAATTCGCCTTTGGTCAAAACTGCCTTTTTCGCCGGCGATCCCAATTGGGGACGGATCCTGGCCGCGGTGGGTCGGGCCGGTCGTGAGGACCTGGCGATAGACAAGGTCCAAATCTGGCTCGATGAGGTCTGTGTCGTCACGGGCGGTGGGCGGGCACCCGGTTACAGCGAGGCTTTGGGGCAAACCGTCATGGCCCGCGATGAGATCACCGTGCGCATCGGCTTGGGTCGAGGCAGCGCCGAGGCGCAGGTGTTGACCTGCGACCTGTCCTACGATTATGTCCGCATCAACGCGGAATACCGGAGCTGATTCTGACTGCGGTCGATTTGCCGTCTTTTTATCCCGTGCTCGAGCATGCCGGTAGCGAAGAACTTTATCGTAAGCGGTTTTACCGTTTGCTCGAGCGAGGGTATCGCATGCTTTACTGGCGTGCCCGGGACCTGCCCGAACCAGTCTATCGGCGGCTGGCAGAAGAATTTAGCCGCGCCATGGCGGCAGATGGCTGCTTCATGGTCCGTGCCGATTCGAAGCGCTGCGGGGCGGAATCTGCGGCGACGATCCTCCCCGCAATGGGACTGCATGTGACCGGCCGCCAATTGCAAACTCTGCGTGCGCGACCGGTGGGCTGGCGCCGGGTGGGGGCTGCCTGCCACTGCCTGGCCGATCTTCAGCGGGCCGAGGCGTTGAGTCTGGATTTCGCGGTCTTGTCTCCCGTTTTTTCGACCCCCACCCATCCGGGCGACCCACCTTTAGGCTGGGAGACTGCCCGAAGTTGGATCAAATCAGTCAACCTGCCGGTCTATTTGATGGGTGGCCTTAAGCGCTCGGACCTGATCCAGTCCCGTACCTGTGGTGCCCAGGGGGTTGCCGGGATACGCCTGTTCCTGGATTGAACGATGGGTTTTCGCTTGATCTATACTGCATAATGTCGAATAGTAATGGACAGTAAATCGATCAAGTGCGACTTTAAATGTTCAAACGGTTTCTGCGCAAAACCTCAGGTTCAACCGCAAGGCCTCGCCGTAAACCCTCATTGAATCTCTCACCGCGACCGATCACGGTGCCAGAACTGCGTCAGCTGATCCCGCTGCGAAACTTAAGCGAAGAGGAACTGAATGCGTTTGCCTTAACTTCGCAGACCGAGACTTACAGTCCCGGGTCGATTTTATTCGAACGCGGCGAGACCGATGCCCATGTCCTGTATCTTTTGGCAGGTACAGTCACGATGGTGCTCAATGATGAGCAAAGTTATGACGTGAGCGCAGGAACGGTCAAAGCCCACTTTCCTCTGTCTTACGGGGAATCCCATACTACTACTGCAATCGCCAGGACCGACGTGGAGGTCATCCGGGTGTCAGCCAAGGTCATGCATAAAAACCTGAGTGCCCAGCTGAAAGAAGACCGGCTGCTCGATCCGAACCGCTGGGAGGTGCCCCTGGAGCTGCGAAACAGCCGTCTGTTTCAGGCTTTTTGCCAGAATTTCCAGAGCGAGGAACTGGAATTGCCCACCTTGCCGGATATCGCCCTGAAGCTGCGCAACGCGATCGAACGCGACGATATTGGAGTCGCCGAGGCGGCAAGGATCGTGCAGGTGGACTCCACCATTGCCACCAAATTGATGCATATCGCCAATAGCCCTTTGTATCTCGCTGCGCAACCGGCCCGTAATTGCGTGGAAGCGATCAACCGGCTGGGGCTCAAGGCTACATGCAACTTGGTTATTTCGCTTTGCATGCGCAGCATTTTTAAATCCAAAGACGAGTTTTTGTGTCAAAAAATGCGCGCTGTCTGGCAAGAGGGGCTGCATGTTTCCGCATTGGCCTGGGTGCTGGCCAAGGATAATCACTGGCATGATCCGGATGAGGCCCTATTGGCAGGATTGATCTGCGACCTCGGCCTCATCCCATTTTTGGCCTTCGCCGAGGCATTCCCCAAGACCCATTATCAGCGCGCGGAAATCAAAGTGGCCATGCCGGCTGTTCGCGGTCCCATCGGTTATTACGTGCTAAAACGGTGGGGTTTCCCTGATGAATTGGTAAGCGTTCCGATGCTCGCCACCGTCTGGCATTACGACTCAGGTCCAAAGCTCGCTTTGAGCGATATCGTCATGTTGTCGAAGCTGCACCGCGGTATGGAAACCGCCCGGATGGCTGAGGTGCCACCCATCAATTCCATCCCAGCTTGCGGCAAGCTTCGAGACAGCAGCCTGTCGCCGGAGTATTCGCTGCGGGTTCTGCATGATGCCAAAGCCCAGATCCAGGAAGTTCTTAGCTTGCTCCGTTGACCTGCCCGCAGCAGGGGGGCGTCAATCGGGTGCGAGCAGGTTGTGCAGAAGACCGGCAAGCTTTTCCTGCTGCCGGACGAGCTTTAAGCGGTCAGCGATGATGATGCTCTTGAGCTGGGTCAGCGCTTGCTCGAAATCGTCATTGACCACCAGGTAATCGTATTCAGCATAGTGGGAAATTTCGGTTTTGGCACCGAGGGTGCGCTTGGCGATGGTCTCCGGACTGTCCTGGCCGCGTTGGCGCAGGCGTTGTTCCAGGATTTCCCGCGCCGGCGGTAGGATAAAGATGGATCGGCTGGAAGGGAGTTGGGTTTTCACCTGGCGTGCCCCCTGCCAATCGATCTCTAAAATCACGTCCAATCCCAGGTCCAGATGCTCCATTACTTGCCTGCGGGAAGTTCCGTAGTAATGGTCGAAGACTCTGGCGTGTTCCAAAAATGCTTCCTCGGCCAGCATCCTTGTGAAGGTTTCCCGGCTGACGAAGAAATAGTCCTGACCCTCGATTTCGCCGGGCCGCCTGGGACGAGTCGTATGGGAGACGGAAATCACCACCTTGTCCAACTCCCGCTGCAGCCGCCTAAGCAGGCTGGTTTTGCCCGCGCCCGAGGGGGCGGAGACGATGAAGAGCGTGGCTTTTGCCATAGTCACTCGATGTTTTGCACCTGCTCGCGCATCTGTTCGATGAGAACTTTGCTTTCAAGCGCACATTGAGTCAGCGCGGTGGAGGCGGCCTTGGCAGCCAGCGTATTGGCCTCACGATTCATTTCCTGACACAGGAAATCCAGGCGGCGGCCGATGGGCTGATCCTGGTGCAACAAGCGTTCGGCTTCATCCAGGTGGGCGTCGAGCCGATCGAGCTCTTCGCTCACATCCAGCTTCTGGGCCAGATAGACCAGTTCCTGCTCCAGCCGGTCGAAATCAGGCTTTAGGCCGATTTCCTCGATTCTGGCAAGGAGTTTTTCACGCATGGCGCCTAAGGTTTGCGGTAAGATCTGGCGAGCCTTGCGCACCTGTTCGCGTACCTGCGCGCAGCGCTGGCTAAGAAACTCGGCCAGCTTAAGCCCTTCCCGCTGGCGAACCGCCACCAGTTGCTCCAGCGCTGCCTTAAGCCCCGCCAACACGGCTTCACGCAAGGTTTCCTGGTCCTGCTTGGGTTCCTGCAATACGCCAGGCCAGCGCGCCAAATCCAACAGGGAAACCGTGGCCGGTACCCTGAGTAAAGACTCGATCTCCACCAGCGCCCGGATCACTGCATTAGCCATCGGCCGGTTGAGTTCGAAGGCAAGTGAAGCGTCCGGCAGCGGTTCCAGCTTGAGGGAACATTCCACCTTGCCCCGCCTGAGGTATTGATTTGCCAGGTGGCGGATGTCAGGCTCGAGAGAACGGAGATTGTCGGGCAGGCGCAGGATCAGATCCAGATGGCGGGAATTGACCGCGCGAATTTCCCAGCGTACGGCGCACTGTTGGGTTCGGCCTTCGTGGTCGGCGAAGGCGGTCATGCTATGAACCATAAAGAGAAACCTGGCTATGCTTTAAACGTAAAGCATAGTAAGCGCAAACGCCGTCGGATGAAACCCCCCCAATCGCAGGAACTTCCAGCTGCGGAAAGATTTGCCTATCTGCCTTTGGGTACAGTGATCGATCGCTATATCATCGAGCGGCCATTGGCCGACGGTGGCTTCAGCGCGGTCTATCTCGCCCGCCAGTTAGTCGACCAAATCCAGGTGGCGATCAAAGAGTACCTGCCGCGCAGGCTCGCCTATCGGAACTGGGAGGGCCAAGTGGTTCCGCGGTCTGACAAGGCTAAGAGGCTGTTTCTTCGCGGTCGGCGCTTGTTCGTGGAAGAAGCCCGCATGTTGGCTACCCTCAAGCATCCCAATATCGTCGAAGTGGTCAACTTCTTTCATGCTAATGCCACCGTCTACATGGTGATGACTTATGACTATGGCAAGAGCCTGGGATGGTACCTGAAGCATCAGCCCAGGCGCATTAACGCTGACTTCCTGGGGGCGGTGGCCGAGGGACTTTTGCAGGGGCTGGAGGCTATCCACCGATCCGGGTTTTTGCATCTGGATCTGAAGCCGGAGAATGTTCTGATCCGTCCCAGGGTGGACCCGCTCCTGTTGGATTTTGGAGCAGCTCAGCCCTATGGTAAGGGCGATGCCTGGAATCGCCCCGGTAAAGTCCTAACTGCGGGATTCTCGCCTCCAGAGCAATACCGCCGCAATTTCCCCTTAGGTCCATGGAGCGATTTATATGCGCTCGGTGCCACCCTAAGGGCCTGTCTTGACCTTAGACCCCCTCCTCCTGCCCTCGACCGCCTCGAGCGCGATTCGCTTAAATCCGCCCTAAGCCAATATCGAGACCAATACCCCTTAGGGTTGCTCAAGGCGGTCGACCAAGCTTTGTGTCTCGATCCTGTCCAGCGGCCTCAATCGGTGGCAGAATTCCAATTTCTGTTGACTGCTGGAGCCGCCTGATGAGACCCTTATGCTGGTTATTGCTGCTGATCCCATTCCTCTGTGCCTGTCAAAGCAAAGATCTGAAATTTCACATCCGTTTTCACGCCGTCAATGGGCTCCAAGCCGGGGACCGGGTTTTCCTGGCCGGCCGCGAAGCCGGCAAAGTGGAGGCCATCCGACCGGTGGAGGATGGCATATGGGTGGCGGTGAAGATTTGCGCGCCGCTGCGCCATCAGGTCACGAGCGGCTCGCGCTATACCATCGAAACCGATCCAACCACACCCGATCGCCAAAGCGTTCGGATCACGCCCGACCCAGAATGTCAGCCCCTCGAGGAGGGCGCAGTGGTCGAAGGTACCGAGCCCAAGGCCGGTCTGTTTGGCCCGTTGCTCAAGGGATTCGGAGAAAGTCTAAAGGCGCTGCAGAGGGAATTCCAAGGCCTCACCCAGGAATTGGAAAGGCTGCCTCAATCGCCGCAGTTCCGGGATCTTGAGCGGCGTTTGCAGGAATTGGCGCGGCAAATGCGAGAGGCCGAAGAAAAGCTCCAGCAAGACGTCCTCCCTAATCTGCGGCAGGAAATGGATCGGTTGCGTGAGGAGTTGGAAAAGTCTCGGCTCAAAGAGAAGCCGCCTTCTGGCGGCAAAGTCATCGACTTGTAAGCGGTCAAGGCTGGAAGATAAACAGCGCCTCGATCGTCAGCCAGGCCGACAGGATGGCGGCGAAGATCATGTGCATCAGGATTCGGATCGGAAGCCCGGCTGGCGCCTGTTCGGTATGCGGTACGAAATAATCGGCCACTCCCAGGAGCTTTTCACACGCCAGAATCCTTTGGCATTTGAGTTCGTAGAACTGTTGGCTGCGGTGGTCCAGGAGCCAGAACAGCAGGGTCATGAGGATGCCGAATACGGCCACATAGATGGGGTAGGGAGGCAAGCTGGTGACGGCGAAAGTGGCTGCCCCGATGAGCGCGTTGACGGCGACGAAGATGGCAAACCGCTTGTAGCGCAGTTCGATGTATGCGCGGGCATTGATGCAGGCTTGGCGATACAGCTCCAACAAGACGTCGACATCGATCTGATCCAGACGGTGCTGATGCATGGGTCTAGGGTTTTTCGGGTTTATTTTTTTAAAATTTTAACGCTTTTGTCGGGACCGCCGAAAGCGTTGTCCAGACCAAAAGATTGCCAACCTACTGGGGGGGAAATACCATGCTTGATCCTAAACCGACCCTCGCCTGGCTTGGCACCGGACTGATGGGCCAGCCGATGGCCGAGCGCCTGCTCGCTCAAGGCCATCTGGTCTGGGTCTGGAACCGTACCTCCGCCACAGCCGAGGCGCTGCGAGAAAAGGGGGCGCGAGTGGCAACCACGCCGGCCGAAGCGGTGGCGAAAAGCGCAATCGCCTTTACCATGCTCAGCGATTTTGCCGCCACCGAGGCAGTCTTGCAGGGAATCGATCTGGCCGGCAAAACCCTGGTGCAGATGGCCACCATTGCCCCGGGCGAGAGCCGAAAGCTGGCCGATCGGCTCAATCAAGCCGGTGGAGCCTATCTGGAAGCGCCGGTTTTGGGCAGTATTCCTGAGGCCAAGGGGGGTGAACTGATCCTCATGGTCGGTGGTCCGGAAAGCTTGTTCATCCAGCTTCGGCCCATCTTGGAAGCTTTGGGACCTGAACCGCGGCTGATCGGTGAGGTGGGAAAGGCGGCTGCGCTCAAACTGGCTTTGAACCAGCTGATCGCCTCCTTGACGGCGGCGTTCGCCACCAGCCTCGCGTTCGTGCAGGGACAGGGGGTGGCGGTGGATGCCTTCATGCAAATCCTGAGAAAAAGCGCTCTGTATGCCCCCACCTTCGACAAGAAACTGGCGCGGATGCTGGAACACGATTACCAAAATCCCAATTTTCCCACCGAGCATCTCATCAAGGACATCGACTTGTTCAGGCAGGAAGCCAAGGCAATCGACCTCCGGATAGTCGAAGTTGCGCGCGGTTTATACGAACATGCCCTAGTCACCCATGCGCGCGAGGATTATTCTTGCGTGTTCGAGGCCGTCCTTAAGGGATAGGAAATCGTTGCCTGGCGTCTGAGACACATGTCCCACAATCACGATCACCACCATCACCACGCCGCCGATATCGGCGAAACCCGCCTGATTTGGGCGCTTTTGGTCAACGTGTTGTTGACCGTCGCCCAGATCGGCGGTGGGGTGATTTCCGGCAGTCTGGCCCTGGTGGCCGACGCCCTCCACAACCTGAGCGACGCAGGCTCCCTGGGGGTGGCGCTGATTGCCTGCCGGATCGCCAAGCGTCCGGTCGATGAGCTGCGCACCTTCGGCTACCAGCGGGCTGAATTGATCGGCACCCTGATCAATCTGACCACCTTGATCCTGATCGGCTTGTATTTGATCTACGAGGCGGCGGTGCGCTATTTCAACCCGCAGCCCATCGAGGGCTGGCTGGTGGTGTATATCGGTGCGTTCGCGCTGGTGGTGGACGTAGCCACGGCGCTTCTGACCTATGCTGGTGCCAAGCACAGTCTCAATATCCGCGCCGCTTTTCTCCACAACGTCGCCGATGCCTTAGGGTCGGTGGCGGTGATCGTCGCCGGCAGCCTGATCCTCGTGTACGGCTGGACCCTGGCCGACCTGATCTGCACGCTGCTGATCGCAGCTTACGTGCTCTACCACGGCTGGACCGAGATCCGGCAAACCATCCGCATTCTGATGCAGAGCACGCCTATCGACATCGACCTGGCCGAACTGATCCACACTTTGGAGGGCGAGCCAGGGATAAAGGGTCTGCACCACGTGCACGTGTGGCAGATCGACGAGCATCGCCGCTCGCTGGAAGGCCACGTGGTGATCGATCTCGAAGACGCCGGCAAGATCGAGGAAATCAAGCAGCGCTTAAAACGCAAGCTCGCCCGGCGTTACGCCATCCGTCACTCGACGCTGGAATTCGAATTCGAAAGCGCAGATGGCGGGTTGGCTTGCCTGATCGAAGCGCACGAGCCTCATGCAGTCTGCGGGCATCACCCCGGCGCTCCAGCCCACCCCGTCCACCTTGCCCCGCCTTTTCCGTGGTGGGCCCTGTATCTGGTTCTGGCGGTGGTTTCCTTCCTGACCGGATTAGGGTTGCGCTTTGGGAGCGTGGGGGGAGACTTTTCCCAATGGTTCGCTACGCTGAAAACGCCGGCTGAGTGGCACTGGAGCGAGTGGGGTGCCTATGCGGCAGCGCTGGGTTTCCTACTCATGACGGGGCTTGGGAGCAGGCACCGTCACTGAGAGGCTTTAAGCGATCACCTCGGTCGGATCGACCTCGACCTGCGGCACGAGCGACGGGCGGATCCGTTGGCCCCGTCCATGCTGGCTGACCTCCAGGTAACCTTCGGGTGAAGGTTGTCGGAAGACCTTTATGGCTTCCCCGCAAAGATCGACCAGCCAGACTTCCGGAATGCCATAGCGGGCATAGAGGGGTATTTTGACGGCTTGGTCATAAGTTAGGGAGGTATCGGCGACTTCGATGAGGAGCAACACGTCTTCGGCAGCAGGGGGGTTGCCACTATAGAAATTTTCTCTGGGACGCAGCAACACGATATCCGCTTCCGGTTCCGAACGATCTCCCAAGGCGATGGGATTCTGAACATCGAGCAGGGCGTGGTCACGAACGATACCGGATAGGAGATGGATCAACTTTCGTATCGTGCTTGCATGTCGGTTACCAATCGGCGCCATATCGATGATCTCTCCCTCGATGAGCTCCACCCGGTCGTCTTCGGAGAAAATCCCCGCTTTTCCCATGCGATGGTGCTCGTCGACGGTGATCTGGTGGCGCCTTGGAAGCGCGTTGGCGGTGGCGTTCAATGATGGGTTCTCCATCCAGTAAACAACCGTTGGATTGGGAGCCAGCTTGCCCAGCGAGGTTGATGCTGACTCTAGCATACGGTGCGCGCTTGGTGCAAGCACCATGCCTTCGGCGATTGAAAGCGCAGGTTTGTTGGCGGAGATTCTGGCCCCTTGACTCCGTATCCAAGTACGGGGTTTAAATATTCAAAGAGCCAAGTTCGAGGAGTTGAGATGGTGCAGCTGAACGAGAAAAGCTCGCTGGTGGCAGGTGTTGTGGCGGCGGTGGGTGCCTCGGTGTGCTGCGTCCTCCCGCTCGTGCTGGTGATGCTCGGGGTCGGCGGGAGCTGGATGAGCTCTCTTACCGCGATGGCGCCTTATCGCCCGCTCTTCATCGGCCTGAGCGGGTTATTTCTGGGGCTGGCTTTTTACCGGCTTTATCTCAAGCCCAAAGCCTGCGCTCCGGGCGAGCCGTGCGCCGACCCGCGCGTGCGCAGGCGCCAGCGGTTGGTGTTCTGGATCGTCGCCGGGCTGGCGCTGGGTCTTCTGGCCGTGCCTTGGTTTGTCCCATGGTTTTACTGAAATGAGGTTCCGATGCGTAAGCTACTGACTGCCGTGCTGGTCGTCTTGCCCCTGGTGGGGCTCGCCGCCGAATCCAAGACGGTCACGCTCGATGTGCAGAACATGACGTGTGAACTGTGTCCGCTGGCGGTCAAAAAGGCGCTGGAAAAAGTGCCCGGGGTCAGCGCCGTCCGGGTCGACTTTGCGACCAAAACCGCCACCGTCACCTATGATCCCGATCAGGCCCAGCCCGAGGCGTTGATCCAGGCGACGACGAACGCCGGCTATCCCTCGACCGTGCAAAAGTGACGCCCCGCTGCGTACCGTCGTTATCCGGCACAGCAGGACAGTAGCCGGACGTCCTTGTGGAAGGTCTGCGCGGCCAGCTTTAACCCCTCGACCATGGTGAGATACGGAAAGAGTTGGTCGGCCAACTCATCCACGGTCAGCCGGGCGCGGATGGCGAGCGCTGCGGTCTGGATCAGTTCGCCAGCTTCCGGGGCGACCGCCTGCACCCCGATCAGTCGCCCTGAGCCAGCTTCGGCGACCAGCTTGATGAAGCCGCACAGGTCGAAGTTGACCTGTGCCCGCGGGACAAAGTCTAGGGTGAGCAGGCGGCTGTCGGTCTCGATGCCGGCGTGGTGCGCTTCGGCTTCGCTGTAGCCGACGGTGGCGACCTGCGGGTCGGTGAACACCACTTCCGGCATTAGGGTCAGGTCCAGCGCTGCATTGCCGCCGGTCATGTTGATTGCGGCGCGGCTGCCGGCGGCGGCTGCGACATACACGAACTGAGGTTGGTCGGTGCAGTCGCCGGCGGCATAGATATCCGGCGCGCTAGTGCGCATCTGGTCATCGATTGCGATGGCGCCCTGAGGGTTCACTGCCACGCCGGCCGCTTCGAGGTTTAGATTGCCCGTGTTTGGGCTGCGGCCGGTCGCGACCAGTAGCCGGTCAGCGAAGCGCTCGCCCTGGTTGGTCTCGAGCACGAACTCGCCATTCCGATACGTGACTTGGCTTGCCTGGGTGTACTCCAAGACTTCAATCCCTTCGGCGCGGAAGGCGGTGGTTAAGGCTTCGCCGATGGCCGGGTCCTTGCGGAAGAACAGCGTGCTGCGCGCCAGCATCGTCACCCGGCTGCCCAGTCGGGCGAAGGCCTGGGCCAGCTCGGCCGCCACCACGGAGGAGCCGATCACCGCCAGGCGCTCGGGAAGCGCGTCGCAGCTCAGCGCCTCGGTGGAAGTCCAGTACGGGGTTTGGTTTAAGCCGGGGATCGGCGGGATCGCAGGGCTTGCACCGGTGGCGATGAGGCAGCGGTCGAAGCTTACCTCGCGCTGCCCGCCCCCGTTTAGGGTGACCATCAGGGTACGACCGTCAAGGAAGCGGGCCTCGCCGCGCAGCGCGGTGATGGCGGGGGTGCCGTCCAAAATGCTTTCGTACTTGGCGCGCCGCAACTCCTCCACGCGCGCCTGCTGTTGGGCGAGCAACTGGGCGCGGTCGATCTTAGGGTTTGCCGTCGTAATCCCGCAGTCGAACGGGCTGGTCCTGCGCAGATGCGCGATATGCGCGGCGCGGATCAGGATCTTAGAAGGCACGCAGCCAACATTGACGCAGGTGCCGCCTAAGGTGCCGCGCTCGATCAGGGTGACGCGCGCGCCGCGCTCGACCGCTTTCAGCGCTGCCGCCATCGCTGCCCCGCCGCTGCCGATCACGGCGAGGTGGAGGTGGTTTTCCCGCTGGCGGCGCTTTCCCAGCACCTTGTCGAGCAGCGTGTTGCCTCTCCCAGCAGGAGGCTCGATCAGGGTGGCGCGGTAGCCTAGCCCGGCGACGGCGGCGAGCAAGGCTTGCGGTGAGGTTTCTTGAGCGGCTTGAATTTGCGCCCTCCCCTGCGGGTAGGACACGGTTGCCGACTCCACCCCTGGCAGTTGTTCCAGGGCTTGCTGGATATGCGCCGCGCATGACGGACAAGTCATACCGTCTATTTTCAGTACGATCATCCCTTGCCCCCCCCCGTCGGTTGGACAGCAAGCCTTGGCCTTGTGCTTCTGCCACAGCGCGTAGGCGGTCAAACCGACGAATGCGCCCAATGCCGGGAACAATACGTAATCGAGATAACCGGCGAACGCCGCCAAGCCGACTACCCCGAGCAGCACGCCCAGAATGGGGGTAAAACAACACAATGCCGTCACCACCGTGCCGATGACGCCGATCCGCAGGAGTTTTTGGGGTTCTGCCTGGTTAAGCTGCCACATGGGTTTCTCCTTCTGAAGACTTAGCTTAAGCTTATTTCTGTAGTCAACTACGGAGTCAAGCGTGACGCAAGGAAAACCTTTGACCATCGGTCAGGTCGCCAGGGCCTGCGGGGTCAACGTGGAAACCATCCGGTTCTATCAGCACAAAGGGCTTTTGCCTAAACCTGTGCGCCCTTACGGCAGCATCCGCCGCTATAGTCAGGCAGAAGTGGCGCGGCTTAAGTTCATCAAGGCCGCCCAACGCTTGGGTTTTAGCCTGGAGGAAATCGGGCAGCTGCTGAAACTGCAGGACGGCACCCATTGCGCAGAAGCGCGTGAGTTGGCACAGCGCAAGCTTGAAGACGTGCGCGCCAGGCTTTCTGACTTAAGGCGTATCGAGCGCGCTTTGGCCGATTTGATCCAGCGCTGTGGCAAGGCCGAGGGTCAGGTTCGCTGTCCCCTGATTGCGGTGCTCGAGGAGGTTGGATGATGGAACTTCGATCCGCTTAAATTTTGACGGCGGACATCTCGCCCTTGGCCAATCGGTGCAACAAATCTTCCACTCGCCGGCGGATCTCATCGCGGCTGGCGCGGAATTCGGCCAGAATCTCCGCTTCGCTGCCAGTCGCCTTGGCTGGGTCTTTAAGGGGCCAGTGTTCCTTGCGTGTACCCGGCGGCAGCACGGAGCAATGCTCGTCGGCATGCCCGCAGACCGTCACCACCAGATCGGCCCATTCAAGCATTGCTGGGGTAAGCCGGGTGGACTCCTGCCCGGAGATGTCCACCCCCGCCTCGGCCATCACTTCAATCGCATGGGGATTCTTGCCGTGGGCTTCGATGCCCGCCGATTGCACTTCGAGCGCGTCTCCGCCCAGCGCCCGCGCCCAGCCCTCGGCCATCTGGGAGCGGCAGGAATTGCCGGTGCACAGGAACAAGATGGTGTGGATGCGCTTACTCATCGGGTTTCATCCTTCGGTTTGGTTCAGCAAATCATACCAGGCACCCTGACCCTATTCATTTCGCTATGCTAAGTTGAGTTTATGCTCAGCAATCCTTCTTTCCGCCGGGCTGTCACCGCTCTCTTGATGCTGGCTGGGCTGCTGGCGCCGCTGCGCACCGTGCTCAGCTGTCAGCTCATGGAAGGCAGAAAACAGTATGTGTGCTGCTGTCATGAGCAAGGTCATTGCAAGCACGGCGGCGGCTGCCCTCATCGAACAAAGCCGGCGGGTCAAACCGGTTGTTGCGACGTTGCCCATGAGATCGCGGCTGATGCCTCGGCTTCGCCGGGAGGCCACGCGGTTTAGGTGCTGCTTCTGGAAGCCCACTGGACGCCGCCTGTACCTGCTCCCCTGGTCGAGCCCGCTGCCATTCAAATTCTCGTCCGTAACTTCCGCTCCAGTCCGCCGGTCTGGTTCGCCGGCACCCATACCTATCTCGAAACCCGACGCTTCCGCATTTGACCCTGCCGCAGCTTGATGGCTCGGCGCGGCCGAATCGTTGTGCATCGCGGCCGCAGCCGGTGGTTGGTTTGATTGACGGAGGGGGGTATGCATTCCATCACCTTAGGCTTGCCCAGACAGGCGGTTTCGATTCTGATTCTATGGTACGCGCTGGCGTTTTTGGCCCATGGGTCAGATCGAGGTTCCCTCACCGCCGAAGAACTCAGCCGCCTGGCGTTGACCTCAAATCCAGGCGTCAAGGCGCTTGAGGCGGCAGCTCAAGCGGCGGAATTTCGGATCGCGCCGGCGGGGGCGTTGGACGACGCGAGTTTAAATTATGCCCTTGCCCCCGCCACCCTGAATAGCCGCCGCAAGCTCCAGCAGGTGGTCGAGCTCAGCCAGCCTCTGCCGTGGCCGGGCAAGCTCGGATTGCGGCAAGAGGCAGCGCGCCGGCGGGCGGAGGCGGCGATTCAGGACACCGACGAGCTGCGCCTCGAGGTGGTCGCGGCGGCCAAAGCCCTGTTCAGCGAATGGGCCTACGTGTACCGGGCGCTGGCGATCAACCGGGATCATCGCCGCCTGTTGGAGGAGCTGCGCCGGGTCGCCGAGATCCGCTACGCCGCAGGTCTCGCCGGCCAGCAAGACGCCCTCCAGGCCGAGGTGGCGCGGGCCCGTCTTACGACCGTGGCCTTGACCCTAAAGCGCCGCCGCGAGGAGATCCGGGCGCGCATCAATGCCCTCTTGAACCGCCCGCCGCAGGCCAAGGTGCCGCCGCCCGCGGCTCTGCCCGGTCCGGTTCCTTTGCCTCCTCTGGCTGTGCTGCAACGGATCGCCGTCCAAACCCATCCCGCCCTTGCCCGGCTGCGCGCGCAGATCGCCGAGGCCGAGGCGCAACAGGACCTGGCGCGCAAGGATTTCTATCCCGACTTCCGCGTGAAGGCTGCTTTCAACAACCTCTGGGAAGACACCGACCAGCGCTGGACGGTGGGATTCTGGGTCAACCTCCCGCTGGATTATGGCGGCAAACGCACCGCCGCGCTTGATGCCGCGCGCGCCGAACTGCAGCATCTGCGCTGGCAGTTGACCGACCGCGAGGCGCAGCTTTTGGGCGAGATCGAGGCCGCTCGGGCGGGGGTCGAGGAAACCGTGTCCGTGATCGGCATCTACCGCACCCGCCTGCTGCCCCTGGCCGAAGACAACCTGGCCGCCGCCGGTTCCTTCCTCACCGTCATCGATGCCGAGCGCGAACTGTTGCGCACCGAAGACGACCTGGCACGCGCCCGTGCCGATTATCTGCACCGCCTGGCGGAACTCCAACGTCGAGTGGGCACCCCCATGGCGGATGCCTTTCAGGCATCCAACTTCGAGGTCAAGCCATGATCCGCTCAATCATATGGGGTCTTGCAGGCATCGTGCTGTGGGCGCTCGGCATCTTGATCGGTTTGCATTATCAGCGGTCCGGCGCACCTCCCGTTACGCCTCCAGAAACGACCGGCTTGCGACCGCAATACCGCTCGGGTCCTTTCCAGATTGGCGTCGAAGTGGTGCCTGCCACGCCCAAGGTCGGCGAGAATCGCCTGCGCATCGTGCTGCAGACCCAAGGAGGTGAACCGGTCCGCGGCGCGACGATCCGCGCGGTGGCGGAGATGCCGGCGATGGGCGCGATGCCGGCGATGCAGGCGCCGGCGGAGATGCGGGAAATCCGGGCGGGATTGTACGAAGGCGCGTTCGATCTTTCCATGGAAGGCAGCTGGCCTCTTACCCTCAGTATAGAAAAATCCGGCCTGGGCGCGACCCGCCTGATCCTAGACATGGCGACCGGTCGCCGGGGTCTGCAGCTTTCGTGGGGGGCTGCGCCGCTTAAGCCGGAAGCCGCTACCACTGCGGAACCCGCCCCGCCCGGCACCGTGACCCTGGACCGCCGCCAGTTCATCGGCGTGAAGACCGCCCCGGCGCAGATGGTGGACATGACCAGGACCATCCGTGCGGTCGGGCAGATCAGCTATGACGAGACCCGGCTCGCCGACGTCAGCCTCAAGTTCGACGCCTGGATCGGCGAGCTGTACGTCGATTACGTCGGTGCCCAGGTCAAAAGGGGCCAGCCCCTGTCCACGGTTTATAGCCCGCAGCTTCTTGCCGCCCAGCAGGAATACCTGGAGCTCAAGGCCCGCGCCGGACGCAGCGAGGCGGCCGGCGCCTCACCGTGCCGGAAGAGGCGGTGATCGTTGCCGGCGAGACCCGGGTGGTGTTCGAGGACCTCGGCGACGGACGGCTCGCCCCGCGCATCGTCCAGACCGGCCAGCGTGGCGGTGGGCGGATCGAAATCCTGGGCGGTCTCGATCCCGGTGCCAAAGTGGTCACCTCCGGCAACTTCCTGATCGCCTCGGAAAGCCGGCTCAAATCGGGGATCAGACAATGGTAAGCCGGGCAAACAGTGCAGGCCTCCTCGAGCGGCTGATCGGCGCCTGCGCGCGCAACCGGCTCCTGACTTTGCTCACGGTCGGGGCGCTAGCCGTAGGCGGTTACCTAGGCTTGAGGCGAGCGCCGCTCGATGCTATCCCGGACCTTTCCGACGTTCAGGTGATCTTGTTCACCGAATGGCCTGGGCGCAGCCCGGACCTGGTGGAGGATCAGATTACCTATCCCCTGACCGCCACCCTGCTGGCCGCTCCTGGGGTGAACTACGTGCGCGGGCAAAGCTTGTTCGGCCTTTCCTTGGTCTATGTCATTTTCGACGACGGGGTGGACATCTACTGGGCGCGCTCGCGCGTATTGGAATACCTGAGCAGCGCGCAGACGAAGCTGCCCGAGGGCATCAATCCCATCCTGGGGCCGGATGCCACCGGGGTGGGCGGGGTTTACCAGTACGCCTTGAAGGACACCACCGGCAGGCACGGCCTGGATGAGCTGCGCGCACTGCAGGACTTCAACCTGCGCTACGCATTGGAGTCTGTCGAAGGCGTTGCGGAAGTGGCCTCGGTGGGCGGCTACCAGCGCGAGTACCAGATCAGCCTGGATCCCAACAAGCTCGCTTCCTACAACATCCCCCTTGCGCGGGTCATCGAGGCGGTGCGCGATTCCAACAACGACGTGGGCGGACGCATCCTGGAGGTGGCCGGCCACGAGCAGTTCATCCGCGGCCGTGGCTACGTGCGCTCAACAGATGATCTCGAGAAAGTGGTCCTGAAAACCACGCCCGGCGGTGTTCCCGTCACCATCAAGGACGTCGGCCATGTGGCACTGGGCCCGGCCATGCAGCGCGGCCAGGCGGAGCTGGACGGCGAGGGCGTTACCGTGGGCGGTGTGGTGGTGATGCGCTACGGGGAGAACGCCCTGGCGGTGATCGAGCGCGTGAAACAACGCCTGGCGGAGGTCGAGCCGGGCCTGCCCGAAGGTGTGGAGATCGTGCCGGTCTACGACCGCTCCACGCTGATCAAACAGGCCATCGATACGCTGCAGGAGACCCTGGTCGAGGAGATGGTCATCGTCTCGCTGGTGATCATCGTGTTCCTCCTCCACCTGCGCTCGGCCCTGGTCGCAGTGATCGCCCTGCCGGTGGCGGTGCTGATGGCGTTCATTCCCATGTATTACCAGGGGCTTACCGCCAACATCATGTCCCTCGGTGGGATTGCGGTGGCGATCGGCGCCATGGTCGACGCGGCCATCGTCATCATCGAGAACGTCCACAAGCGCCTGGGCCGTTGGCAGGCCGAGGACGCCGACGCGGAGGAGCAGGCCAAGGCGCGTACGCAGGTGATCATCGAGGCCATGCAGCAAGTAGGACCCAGCATCTTTTTCTCGCTGCTGATCATCACCGTCTCGTTCCTGCCGGTGTTTGCCCTGGAAGGTACCGAGGGCCGCCTGTTCAAGCCGCTGGCCTTCACCAAGACCTATTCGATGGGCTTCGCCGCGCTTCTTTCCGTGACGCTGGTTCCGGCCCTGGCGGTATGGCTGATCCGCGGCTCGCTCCAGGCAGACCGCAGCAAGCTCAATCAATGGCTGGTTGCCGGTTACCGGCCCGTCGTGCAGCTCGCGGTCAGACTGCGCTGGGTAGTGGTGGGTCTGGCCGTCGCCGCACTGGTGGTGACTGTGATCCCGTTCCGCTCGCTGGGTAACGAGTTCATGCCGCCGCTCAACGAAGGCTCCATCCTCTACATGCCCACCGCGCTGCCCGGCATGTCCATCACCGAGGCCACCCAGACCTTGCAGACCATGGACCGCATCATTGCCGGCATCCCCGAAGTGGAACGGGTGTTCGGCAAGGTCGGCCGTGCCACCAGCGCCACCGATCCTGCGCCGCTGTCCATGGTCGAGACCGTGGTGTCGCTCGAGCCGAAAGACCAGTGGCGCGCGGGGCTGAGCTGGGACGGCTTGATCCAGGAGATGGATCAGAAGCTGCGCTTCCCCGGCATGCCCAACATCTTCTGGATGCCCATCCAGACCCGCACCGAGATGCTCGCTACCGGTATCCGCTCGGCGCTGGGCATCAAGGTGTTCGGTCCGGACTTGAAGCGGATCGAGGAAACGGGGGTGGCGATCGAGGAGGCCCTCCAGGCCGACCCGCGCACGGCGCCCTACACCCGCAGTGCCTTCGCCGAGCGCACCACCGGCGGTTACTTCCTCGACTTCACCGTCGATCGTGACGCCGCCGCTCGGTTCGGTCTCAACGTGGGCGACGTCGAGCGGGTGATCCTGGCGGCCATGGGCGGCATCGTGGTGTCCCAGACCGTGGAAGGCCGGGAGCGCTTCAACATCCTGGTGCGTTACGCCCGCGATTACCGCGACAACCTCGAAGCCCTGGAGCGGGTGCTGGTGCCCACGCCCACCGGCGCCCAGGTCCCCATTACGCAGGTGGCGGACATCGCGTTCCGCACCGGGCCGCCGGCGATCCGCAGCGAGGACGGCCAGCTCACCGGCTTCGTGTTTGTGGACGTCAAGCCCGAGATCGGCATCGCCGACTATGTGGACCTGGCCAAACAGGTGGTCGCCGATCGCGTCGACATCCCCGCCGGCTACCGCCTGGCCTGGGCCGGGCAGTTCAAGTACTTCGAACGCGCCAAGGCCAAGCTGAAGATCCTGGTGCCGTTGGCGGTGTTCCTGATCTTCTTCATGCTGTTCATGCACCGCGGCTCGCTGGTCGAGACCCTGGTGGTCATGGTCAGCGTGCCGTTCTCGCTGGTCGGCGCCGTGTGGCTGCTGTGGCTGCTCGACTACAAGCTGAGCGTCGCTGTCTGGGTAGGCATGATCGCGGTCGCCGGACTCGCCGTAGAACTTGGGCTGTTGATGATGGTGTACCTGGACATCGCCTATCGCGACCGACTGGCCGAGCAGCGCCTCGCCACCCGCGCGGATTTAAACGAAGTGATCCAGTCCGGCGCCGGCCAGCGCATCCGCCCCATGCTCATGACCGGCCTGTCCTCGTTCATAGGTCTGGTGCCGATCCTGTGGAGCACCGGCAGCGGCGCGGACGTCATGAAGCGCGTCGCCGCGCCCATGGTCGGCGGAGTGGTCTCGGCCCTGATCGTCGTGCTGGTGGTATTTCCGGCGGTGTTTGCGATTTGGAAGCTACAATCGGAAAATCGATAGCCAAGCTGCGAATATGAATATGGCGATGAATACTTTCGAAGAGTCGCAGAAACCGTTGTCTCCGGCCGCCGATCCGGCGCTGGTGGAGCAGGCCTTAAGGCGCGGCATCGAACGCTATATCCAGTCGCGCAAGGCGAAGGTGCCTGAGTTTGTGGCCAGGTATTTTTCCGTCCGCGGCGCCTGGCAGCTCCATCGCAAAGCCTTAGGAAGGGATCTGTACCGGGCGCCGCTCAACCTTATCTGGGCAGGTCCTTGGCTAGTTTTGCAGGCGCTTTCCGGAACCTGCCGCAGGCTTAGGTTCGAAGGGGTATCGCGCCGTCTGGACAGGCTGCCCAAGGGGTTCAAGACCGAGGTCCAGCGCCAGGTCGAATGGCTGATCTACACTGAGCTTTTGGAACTTCCTTTTCAGCAGGGAGAGCGCCAATCCCATCAAGACGCCCTGCTTGCCGAAATTCTGGCCGAACCGGCCCTGGCCAGGATCTGTGAGGATTATCTGGATGCCATCCGCCGCAAGGTCGACGAGCCTGGCTTTAGGAAAACCTTGGAGCACAATCTGGCCCAGCTCGCCGTCGCCCGGCTTGCTGCGGCCGATTTGGCCGCCAGCATCGTCAGCCTGGCCGCAGGTTATGCCGCCTTCCAACAGGCCACCCCGGGCGCGGTCGCAGGCGGGACTGCATTGGCTGGCGCCATCGCCCACCACCTGGCGGTATCCAGTTTCTGGCTCGGCCCCACGCTTGGCGCTTGGTATTATTCGATCTTTCCGGCAACCGCTTCTGCCGGCCTCATCGTTGCCTCCACTGGGGCAGTCATGGCTGCACTGGCGGTGGTTTCCACGCTGGCTGGCATCGTCATCGACCCGCTGCTGGCCGTGACCGGGTTACACCGGAGGCGACTGGAAAAATTCATCGACCGGCTGGGCAACGAACTTCTAGGATATGGGGAAAGCCGGCTCAAAATCCACGATCACTACCTCGCCCGGGTATTCGACATTCTCGACCTGCTCAAAACCGCAGCTCAGGCGGCTCGCTGAGAGAGATAGGGCAGGTGTCCTGCTAAAAAACCTTAGGTTAAAAAGGATTTTTTGATCAATCAGGGGGGTCTCACTTGTTGCCTATGCATCAAAGAACGAGGAGGAGACCATGAGAATTCTGTCTTGTTTAACCGTTACTCTGCTGCTCGCCTCAAACGCCACCGTCTCCGCCTGGGCGGAGGTCACCTACGCCACGGCGCTGGCGCTCGAACACGCCGGGGCGGCGGTCGCCCACGCCGAAGACGGACAAGTGCCGATGGCCCTCAAGGACGCCCAGGAGGCCCTGGAAAACGCCCAGGCTTCGGTGAAGGCTCATGAAGAGGCTCACGATCACATGGCCAAGGCGATCGAGCACCTCCAGAAAGCGGTCGAAAAACGGGAAACCGCCGTCATCGCCGAAATCAGGGACCACACCCACCGCGCCATGGAACACATCCGCTCCGCCCGCGTTTTCGCCGGCGACATTTACGCCATGCGGGCGCTCAGCCAGGCAGCGATGGCCTGGGCCCACGGTGAGGACGGCAATGCCAAGCAGGTCGCCAGCGACGCTGCAGAAGCGCTGGAATATGCGCGCCAGTCGGCCAAGCTGCACGACAAGATCCACGCTCACATGGCCAAGGTGGTCGAGCACCTCCAAAAAGCGGTGACGGCGCTCCAGGCCAATGACGGCAACACTGGCCGCGAACACGCCCATCGTGCCCTAGAACATCTGGAGCTGGCCGCCAGCGTGGCCCGGTCGGAAGTGGGGGTGATGCATTCCATGCTCGCCCTGGAACATACCGGTGCGGCCAAGGCCCACTGGATGGCCGGCAAGGTGGATCTGGCCACGCGCCATGCCGATGAAGCCCTGGAACATCTCAAAGCTGCCATCAAGGCCCACGAAGATGTCCATGCCCATATGCTCAAAGCCGCCGATCACGTCGAATTGGCGCTGAAACAGGGTGCTGCAGAAGACAAGGGAGTCGCGATGGAGCATCTGAGCAATGCGATCCATCATATCGAGACTGCCCACCAATGATCCCCGGCAGAGGGCAGGGATGCCCTCGACCTTGACTTGGAGCTATAAAGCAGCGGTATACTTAGCTCAATTTGCTTGTTCTGGATCGGTGTTGTGGCAAGATCTTGCTCCGCTGCTCTTCGAGTCTGGTTGTCGGTTTTGATCGCGTTGCTGGGAAGCCAGTATCCCTCCTTTGCAGGCGACTGGAATCCGAAGGATCTAGGTGATCACTGCAGCGTTTTGAGTCAGGGGCTGCCCCACGCTCACGGTGCCACTTCAACTGCTGCAGCAGCGGCCGATTCCTCCCCCCCTTGTTCCCATTGTTCCCCAGGCTGTGCTTCTCTCCACAGTTCCTGCAGCGCCGCCTGTTGTGCCATGGCGCCGCCCTGGTTCGCGGTGATTTCGCCTGTACCCTCGGCGGCTGAATACCTACTCGAGCCGCTGGGTTTCATCCCTGGAATTTCCCTTCCCCCGCCTCTCAGACCACCTCAATCCCTAAACGCGTAGGATGCGCTGAGGTACTCCCCCACCGGGGGGTTGCGAACGATGAAGGCGGACACCTAGGTCCGCCCCTACCGTCGGCCCATCTTTAGAGGGCTGATTTGGACGTCCCGAAGGGGACGGATAGCCGATTGGAGTTTTCTATGTTTTGCTACCAACAATGGCTGTCTGCTGGCCTGTTGTTGTGGCTTGGCTCGGCAGCGGCCTGGGCCATGGATGGCATGACTGAAACGCAGCTCACCCTTAAAGCGGCGCTCGAGCAGGCCGAGCGCGCCAATCCTTCCCTGGCCGCCATCCGCGCCCGCTACGAGGCGCTCAAGGCGGTGCCTTCCCAGGCGGGAAGCCTGCCGGATCCCGAGCTCAGCTTTGGCGCCATGAACCTGCCGGTCGATACCTTCGACACCGCGCAGGAGGCGATGACCCAGCTCCAGTTCGGGATCAGTCAGGCATTCCCCTTTCCCGGCAAATTGAGGCTTAGGGAAGAGGCGGCCGAGTGGGAGGCGAAGGCGGCGGGCGATGCGGTCGAGGAAAGGCGGCTCCAGCTCCTGCGTGATGTGGAGATGCTTTGGTGGCGGGTGTTCTACTTGGACCGTGCGCTGGAAATTATCGCCGCCAATCAGGACCTTTTGCGCCAGTTCGTCGAGATCGCCCAGACCAAATACAAAGTGGGGCAAGGGCTTCAGCAGGACGTGCTGCTGGCCCAACTGGAGCTGTCGCGGCTGTTGGACCGGGAGCTGCAATTGGAAGGCTTGCGGGGGCAGGAGGCGGCGCGGCTGAACGCACTCCTCGACCTGCCCGCCGACACCCCGGTCAGGCTTCCCGCCGAAGTCGAGCGGCGCCTGGATGAAGCGCCTCCCGAGAATGAACTTTTCATTCTCGCCGAGAAAGCAAGGCCGCTCCTGGCCGGTTTCCGTAAGCAGATCGAAGCGGCACGAAGCCGGGTTGAGCTTGCCGAAAAAGAATATTTTCCCGATTTCAAAGTGGGCGCCTTCCACGGTTTCCGCAGAGGCCGCAATCCCGAGGGCAAAAGCCGCCCTGATTTTCTCACCTTGAGGTTGAGCATGAACATTCCTCTGTACTTTGCCACCAAGCAGGCCAAAGCGGTGGATCAGCGCCAAAGCGAGCTGCTTGGCGAGCAGTTCCAGTGGCAGGACGCCTGGAACCAGGTTCGGGCCGAGATCGCCTCAGCCCTGGCCGACTACCGAAGGGGCCGCGAGCAGGTGGTGCTGTTCGATCAGGGCATCATCCCCCAAGCGCGCCAGACCGTGGCCTCTATGCTCGCCGGCTACCAGGTGGGCAAGGTGGATTTCCTCAACCTGGTATCGGCGCAGATCACCCTCTACAACTATGAAATCCAATACTGGAAAACCCTGACCGAGGCCAAGCAGGCGCGCGCCAAGCTTGAGGCCGCCGTCGGCGGGGAAATTGCCCCCAGCAAGGAGAAGCAAAATGCCGATTAGATGGATCGCGATTTCGGTGCTCGCTTTGGGATTGGGGCTAGGTTCCGGCTACTTCCTGGCGGCCCGGCAAAAGCCGGCAGCGACTTTGGGTGTGGGAGCTGAGTGTGAGCCGATCGCTTATCGCCATCCGATGAACCCTGCTATCACCTCCAAGACTCCGGCCAAGGACGAGATGGGCATGGATTACGTACCGGTCTATCCGCCCGACTGCGGCAAGCAGGCTAAGCCTTCCGGTCCGCCGGGAACGGTGGTGATCGATCCCACCGTAGTCCAGACCATCGGGGTGCGCACCGCCAAGGTTGTCCGGCGCGATTTTTCCCATCCGATCCGCACCGTGGGTCGGGTTGCCTACAACGAGGATCTTTTGGCCCGCCTCCACCCCAAGACCGAGGGCTGGGTGGAGAAGCTTAACGTGAGCCAAACCGGTGAATTTGTCGCCAAGGATATCGATCTGTTGAGCCTTTACTCCCCCCAATTGGTGGCCAGCCAGCAGGAGTACCTGCTAGCGCTCGAAAATCTTGCGGTCTTCAAGGACAGCCCCTTCGCCGACATCCGCCGCGGCGCCGAGGAACTGGTGCGTTCTTCCCGCCAGCGGCTGGAGCTTCTGGATGTGCCGGAACATCAGATTCGCGAGCTGGAACGCACCGGCCAGATCATGAAAAGCCTTCACATTCACACGCCGGTGGCCGGTTACGTCATCAAGGTGGGGGTGCGCGAAGGCCAATACGTGACTCCACAGACGGAGCTGTATCTGATTGCGGATCTGAGCAAAGTCTGGGTCTATGCCGACATCTACGAATACGAACTGCCCTGGGTCAAAGTAGGCGATCCGGCCGAGATTCGCCTGACCGCCGTGCCCGGCCAGGCATTCAAGGGCAGGGTGGTCTATGTCTACCCCTACGCCGACCCAAAGACCCGCACGGTCAAGGTGCGGCTGGAGTTTCCCAACCCCGATCTTCGGCTCAAGCCGGATCTTTTCGCCGATGCCACCATCCATACTCAACCCAAATCCGCCGTATTGGTGCTTCCCTTGGAAGCGGTGGTGCGCACGGGGATCAAGGAGCATGTATTCGTGATAAAGGACCTAGGCCGGTTCGAGCCCCGCGAGGTGACCCTGGGGGTGCCTTCGAACGGCTGGGTCGAGGTTCTGGGCGGCCTCGAGGAGGGCGAGGAGGTGGTCGTCTCCGGTCAGTTCCTGATCGATTCGGAATCGAAGCTGAGAGAGGCCATGCTCAAGTTCACCAAAGCCGGCCCAGGGGATGCAGCCTTCGGACACCGACACCGGGGGACTATGTCCCGAGGGCAGCCATGATTGAAAGGCTCATCAGCTTGTGCCTCAAGGAGCGCCTCCTGGTCCTTTTGTCGGCCCTTTTGCTTTTTGGCGTCGGTATCTGGGCGCTGCGAACCACCCCCCTGGATGCCATTCCCGACCTATCAGACGTCCAGGTCATCGTCTTCACTGAATATCCCGGTCAGGCGCCCCAGGTGGTGGAGGATCAGGTGACCTATCCCCTGACCACCGCGATGCTGGCAGTACCCAAAGCGAAGGTGGTGCGGGGCTATTCCTTCTTCGGCTTCTCCTTCGTCTACATCATCTTCGAGGACGGTACCGACCTATATTGGGCCCGCAGCCGGGTGCTGGAGTATCTCAACTACGTGGCCGGGCGCCTGCCGCGCGGGGTCACCCCAAGCCTCGGACCGGATGCCACCGGGGTAGGCTGGGTGTATGAATACGCCCTGGTGGACCGGACCGGCAGGCACGATCTGGCCGAGCTCCGCTCGCTCCAGGACTGGTATCTGCGTTATCCCCTCCAGACCGTACCGGGAGTGGCGGAGGTAGCCTCGATCGGCGGCTACGTCAAGCAGTACCAGGTGGAGGTCGAACCCAATGCCCTCATCGCCTACAACCTGCCCCTGGCCAAGGTCAAACAGGCGATCCAGCGCTCCAACAACGACGTCGGCGGCAGGCTGATCGAGATGTCCGAGACCGAGTACATGGTGCGGGGGTTAGGCTATATCCAATCCCTGGACGATCTGAAGGCGATTCCCGTGGGGGTGGACGAGAATGGTACTCCGATCCGCCTCCAGGACGTGGCGGATATCCATCTGGGCCCGGAGCTGCGCCGCGGACTGGTGGAATTGAATGGAGAAGGCGAAGTCGCTGGCGGGATCGTGGTGATGCGCTTTGGTGAGAATGCTCTTAAGACCATCCGCAGGGTGCGGGAAAAACTGGAGGAACTCAAGGCGGGGTTGCCGCAAGGGGTGGAAATCGTGCCGGTGTACGACCGCGGTGATCTGATCGAGCGGGCGGTGGCCACCCTTGAGGACGCCCTGGTTCAACAGCTCGTCATCGTCAGCCTGATCATCGGGCTGTTCCTCCTCCACGCCCGCTCCACCCTGGTGGTGGTCATCAGCCTGCCGCTTGGGGTGCTCGTGGCCTTCGTCCTGATGCGGCTCCAGGGCATCAGCGCCAACATCGTGTCCCTGGGGGGCATTGCGGTGGCCATCGGCGACATGGCGGACGGGGCGATCGTGATGGTGGAGAACGCCCACAAGCGCCTGGCTCAGGCGAAGCGCGAGAAAGGTGCGAGCCTGACGGCTGCGGAGCGCTGGCGGGTGATCGATGCGGCCGCGCGGGAAGTGGGACCGGCCTTGTTCTTCTCGCTCCTGGTCATCATGGTGGCATTTCTGCCCATCCTGGCCCTCCAGGCCCAGGAAGGGCGCCTGTTCTCGCCGCTGGCCTTCACCAAATCCTATGCCATGCTGGCGGCAGCGGTGCTGACCGTCACCCTGGTGCCGGTGCTGGTGGGCTACTTCGTCCGCGGCCGGATCCTGCCCGAGGAGAAAAATCCCGCCACCCGTCTCCTCCACGCCCTGCATGCCCCGGTTTTGAAACTGGCCATGCGCCACCGCCTGGCAAGCCTGAGCTTGGTGGTGCTGATCTTAGCCTTGACCTGGTATCCACTCTCCAAACTGGGAAGCGAGTTCATGCCCCCTTTGGACGAGGGGGACATCCTCTACATGCCGACCACCTTTCCCGGCATCTCCATCACCAAGGCCAAGGAGATCCTGCAGCAGACCGACAAGATCCTCAAAACCTTTCCCGAAGTCCATCACGTCTTCGGCAAGGTGGGGCGGGCCGAAACCGCTACCGATCCGGCCCCGCTGGAGATGGTCGAGACCACGGTCCGGCTCAAACCCAAATCGCAGTGGCCCGATCCGACCAAGACCACCCGGGATCTGATGGTGGAAATGGACCGGGCGATTCGCTTCCCGGGCCTGGCCAACGCTTGGACGATGCCGATCAAGACCCGCCTCGACATGCTCTCCACCGGGATCAAGACGCCGGTCGGAATCAAAGTCTCAGGGCCCGACCTGGGCCAGTTGCAGCAGCTTGCGGAGACGATAGAGCGGGCCATCAAGACCTTGCCCGAAACCCTGTCCGCCTTCGGCGACCGGGCGGTGGGCGGCTATTACCTCGATTTCGCCATCGACCGCTACGAGACGGCGCGCTACGGGCTTACCGTCGGCGATGTGCAGGACGTGATCCAGAGCGCCATCGGCGGGATGAACGTCAGCTGGACGGTGGAGGGGCTGGAGCGCTATCCGGTCAACCTGCGCTATCCCAGGGCCCTGCGCGACAACCTGGAGATGCTCAGGCGGGTCCTGATCCCCGCCCCCACCGGCGCCCAGATCCCGCTGTCCCAGGTGGCCGAGCTGAAACTTCGGCGCGGCCCGCCGGTGATCAAAACCGAGGACGCCCGTCCCAACGCCTGGATCTACGTGGACATCAAAACCTCCGACATCGGCGGCTTCGTGGCCAAGGCCAAGCGCCTTCTGGCAGAACAGGTGAAGATGCCGCCCGGTTACACCGTCACCTGGTCAGGTCAGTTCGAATACATGCAGCGGGCAGCCGAACGGTTACAGTGGCTGATTCCGATCACCCTGGGGCTGATCTTTCTGTGCCTGTATTTCACTTTCCGCAATTTCACCGAACCTTTGCTGGTGATGCTGACCGTCCCCTTCGGGCTGATCGGTGGCATCTGGCTGTGCTGGCTGTATGGCATCAATCTCTCAGTGGCGGTGGTGGCCGGTTTCATCGCCCTGGCCGGCATGGGGGCGGAAACCGGCGCGCTGGTGCTCAGCTTCATCGATATGGAGATCGCCGAGCGGCGGGCGCAGAAAAACGGACCTTTGACCGCCCGGGAAATCCTCGAGGCGGCGGAAGAAGCCGCCTCCCTGCGGGTCCGCCCGGTGGTGATGACCGCCATCATCAACATCATCGGGCTATTTCCCATCTTCTGGAGTACCGGCACGGGTGCCGATCTTGCCCGTCCCATCGCGGTGCCGGTCATGGGGGGAATGACCACCGTGATGATTGCCACCCTGCTGATCTTTCCGGTACTTTACAGTCTGGTGATCCAGTGGCAGGAAAAGTGCCAAACCACGTGACCTTAACCATCCAACTTGGAGGAAACCATCATGAAAACCCACCCCAAAACCTTGAAATTGATTGCGACCGTTTCCATCCTGGGGACATTGCTGGCGCTGGGCGCCTGCGCCGATAGGGCTGCCCGGAGGGGGCATAACCACGGGACTGCCGCGATGTCCCTGGAGCAGGCGGTGGAACAGGCCAGCACCCCGGCCGAACATGAAGCCGTGGCGGCCCGTTACGAGCAGGAGGCCAAGCGTTTGCTCGACCTGGCCCGGCGCCACGAACGTCTGGCGCAAACCTATGCCATGACCGACAACCCCAAAATGGCGGGAGATTCCGCCCGCCATTGCCGCAACATCGCCCGCCGGGCGCGGGAAGCCGCGGAGGACATGCAGTCGCTGGCCAAAATCCACCGGGAAATGGCGGGACAGTGAGGTTCATCCGGCATCCTTGGCACGAAATAATTCGTATTTTAGAATCCTTACCTGGTATTACTATCGGGCTGCCATTATGGACACAACCACGGTTACCAGCAAGGGACAAGTCACCATCCCCAAGGAAATCCGGCAAAAACTGGGCATCCGCAAGGGAACGCGGGTAGAGTTCGTCCTCGTGGACGGGCGGGTGGAACTGAGGATCCACACCTCGCCCGCGCAGATCCCCCGGAGCGGTTTCGGGCTGCTTAAAAGCAGACGGCCGCCGGTACCGGCCGATTTCGATCCCGCCGACCTTCTGTCCGAGGAACGATGATCGGCCTCGATACCAATATCCTGGCGCGCTACTACATCGAAGACAAGGGCGACGGTGAGGCCTTGTACCAGCACCAGGCAGCGCGGCGCCTGATGGAGAGCGGCGAGATACTTATGGTCTGCAAGACCGTCCTGTTGGAATTTGAATGGGTGATGCGCGGTTATTACGGTTTCAGCCGTGATGAGATCGTGCCGGTGTTCGATCACCTCCTGGGCTTGTCCCACGTGGAGGTGGAGGATCGCGACCAGGTGGAACGGAGCCTGTCTCTTTATCGGGAGGGCTTTGATTTCGCCGACGCCCTCCATCATGCTGCCTATCACCGGTGCAAGCGTATGGCCAGTTTCGATGACCGCAAGTTTTCCCGCAGGGCGAAACGGATGGGGCTGACGCCTGCTCTGTTCATTCCCCGAGCAAAAGGTGACAAAGCATGAAACAAGAGATTTTCCTGAGCGCGGCAGGCCATGCGACCAGTCTGTTTCTGGCGCTTTCCTACACCCTGTGTGTGATCTGCTGCCTGCTGTTTCCAGACCATCAGCTTTACTTGAGCTGGCAGAAGCTGCTGCCGGGTTTTACCTGGCTGAGTTGGCCGAGTTTTCTGCTGGGATTGGGGGAAAGCTATGCCTATGGCTGGTACTTCGCCCTCGTGTCCCGCGGGTTCGCGATCTGTGCATCTTCACCACCTACACCCCGGTGGAGGCAAGGTCACGACAAATTCGATTATTCCCTCGTCGAGCGCCTGCTGGGGGAAATCGTCGATGGGCAAACGCTCAAACATTTCGGCGGGGAGGACCGGCTCAACATGACCCGGCTGGCCCCGAACCTGAGCGAGTACATCAACGGGGTGGCCAAGCAACGGGGTGGCCAAGCGCCACGCCGAGGTTTCCCGCAAGATGTTCCCCGGGTATCACGTCCACGCCGTCACCAACGGCGCCCATCCTTTCCGGTGGACCTCGCAGCCTTTCCAAACGCTTTACGACCGGCACCTCCCCGGCTGGTGCCACCAGCCGGAATTGTTGATGCGCGCCGAATGCTGTCTGGCCGATGCCGATATCCGGGAAGCTCACCAGCAGGCCAAACAGACCCTGATCGACCAGGTCAAAGCGTTGTGCGGCATCGAGCTTTCCCTGGACCCGCCCATCATCGGTTTTGCCCGCCGCATGACCGCCTACAAGCGCCCAGATCTATTGTTCACCGACCTGGAGCGGCTGAAGGCGATCGCCCGATCGCTGCCAATACAGATCGTTGTGTCCGGAAAAGCCCATCCCCGGGATGCGGACGGAAAGCGCCTGATCGAACAGCTTCATCGCCACATCGGGGAACTTTCTGGCACCATACCCATGGCCTTCCTGCCCGACTACGATCTGGAGATCGCCCTGGCCATGACGGGCGGCTGCGACCTCTGGCTCAACACCCCGCTGCCGCCCCAGGAGGCCTCCGGCACCAGCGGCATGAAGGCCGCGTTCAACGGCGTGCCAAGCTTGAGCGTTCTGGACGGATGGTGGGTGGAAGGGTGCATCGAGGGGGTGACCGGCTGGGCCATCGGCGATGGCAGCGCCGGCCACGACGATGCCGCCTCCCTCTACGAGAAGCTGGAAAAATCCGTTCTTCCCTTGTATTACCAAAATTCTTCCGGCTGGATCGGCGTGATGGCAGGCGATCAGCAAAAACGCGGCCTATTTCAACAGTCATCGGATGATGCGCCGCTATGCGTCCGAGGCTTACCTGAGGTGATGACCCATGCGTATCCATCCCAAACCCCTGAACCGATACCCTCTGTGGCTTAGGCCGTTTTTCTGGAACCAGAAACGTAAATATGGACAAACGCTCGTGCCCGCCCTGCTGTGGGGGCGGGTGCCTAAGCTGTTTGCTGCGGTTGCTTTGCTCTACGGCATCCTCGACCGCAGGCGTTCGCCGCTCGATCCTGTCCTGCGCTGCCTGGTGACGGTGCGGGTCTCCCAGATCAATCACTGCCGGTTTTGCATCGATATCAATTCCTGGCTCCTGGCCCAACGCACTGGCTCCGAGGAGAAGGTGCAGGCGGTGGCCGACTGGCGGGAGAGCAGTTTGTTCGACGAGCGGGAAAAGGCGGTTCTGGAATATACCGAGGCGATGACTTCTCCCGACCTGGGGGTGGAGGATCGGATGGTGGCAAGGCTTAAGACCTGGTTTGACGAGGACACCGTCGTCGAGCTGACGGGTCTGATCGCCTTCCAGAATCTTTCCAGCAAGTTCAACGCCGCCCTGGATGTCCCGCCCCAAGGGTTTTGCCGGGTTCCCTCAGGCACTGTAGGCGAGGGTGACAGGCAATCGGAAACGAGTGGCAAGGAGTTTCAGGACGAAGGCCGATCCAAGAGGTAGGGAACAACGACGCATGCGTGTTGCGTGGGGTCAAAATCCTTGGTATTGGGAGTGACAAGCTGGAGGTGATGGTTGAGCGCAATGGCAGCTTGCAAGGCGTCGGGGAGTTTCCATCCCAGCTGACGGCGCAGACGGGCCGCCAGGTCTGCCTCATCCTGAGTCACCGGATAGTGGTGTATTCTGGCGAGCACTGCTTTCGCTAGGGATTCCCGTTCTGTATCGAAGCCGGTCAGCACTTCGGCCCGGGTGATGACAGAAATGGCGATCTCCTGAGCGTGTTCCTTAAGATACCGGGTTGGCGCTTCAACCCCATTGAAATGATCGATGAGGATGACGGAATCCAGCCAATAAGCCATCATCAGGTTCCCATTCGCTGCGAATTTGGGTCTGATAGTCGAGTCCTGCGGCTTGGGACCAGATACCACGCGTCTCTTCGAGCAGTTCATCGAACGTAGGTGCCGAAGGCTGCTCGGTTTGACAGCGGTAGAGTAGCAACGCGCGGCGGACGATTTCGGCCATGGATACATATCCGCCTTGGCCTGCTGCGTCAGCCAATCTTTTTCGGTTTCACTCAGGCTGATGATGGTTCTTGGCATGGTTGGGAGTCAGGATATCAAATAGATATCACGATAATGGTATTAAAACACTATCATTTAGATCTGTCATGCTCAGAGATTGGCGGATATGGGTGGTGAGCGGGGCCTTGATGTGCGCCCTCTTGGGTGCCCCGCTTGGCTCCCACGCGGACGAAATCGTCGGCTATGCCATCGTCCAGGATGACGCGAGCTTAAGGGTGAAGGGGCGCACCATCTATCTGTTCGGCATCTATATTCCCCCGACCGACCGGACCTGCCTGTTCTTCTTAAGGCCCACCTTTTGCGCTTCCAGGGCCGCCCTGGCCCTGGAGATCAAGATCCGTGGCTTTGTCCGTTGTCAAGCAATGAGCACAAACGAGGACGGCAGTTTAAACGCTATCTGTTGGGTGAATTACAGCCCCTTTTACGAGGGGGAAGACTTGGCGGCTTACCTTTTAAACCAGGGTTGGGCAGTGGCTTTGCCCGATGCCCCTTTCGAATACCACGTATTGGAGAAGATTGCGCGCCACCGTAGCTTAGGGATATGGGGTTTCCCGGCAGACCGCATCCGCCGTCCCGGCGATCGCTAGGGAGTATAATGATTCGGTAAATTACCTGCAAATACCCGAGGGGAGATAAACGATGCTTTCGCAACAGCGGCTCAGAGAGATCGCCTGGGAGATCGGCCAACGCTATCCGGCCCAGCTTTCGGTAGATTACCTCGCCTTGTCCATGGTCAACCCCCATCTGGGCCAGGTGCACTGGCATGTCAGGGAAGAATCGCTCCAAGCGGCCAGAGCGGGGGGTCGCTTCGCCCACGCGCCCCTGGTGATTCGCATTTACGACGTCACGGATGTTCTGTTTGACGGGTCGAACGCGCACCGCTTCTTCGACCTCGAAGTGGCAAGCCCTACCGGCAATTATTATTTTGGCATTCCCCAACTGGGCAGGAATTACCTCGTCGAGCTGGGCCTTCGTGCAGGCGATGGGAGCTTTGCTGCCTTAGCCCGTTCCAACCCGGCATTCTTCGGGCGCGATCGCGCGGCGGGCAATTATCAAACCACAGGTCTTTTCGTAAGCCGTGCCCTGCCAAGAGTGTTTCCGGTGGAAAATATTTTCGACGCCCCCCTCTACGAAAAAATGCACCGCGCGCTGGCCGAGACAAAGATACCAGAGGCGCTTGCCGTCGCTTTGGTGTTTGTCGATTTCGCTCCGGCAGCGGGCAGCCCCTTCGGCTCTTTTATCCGCAGTTTTGCCCATGAGATCGGCAAGTTCGGCGGGCATGCCCGCCTGTTTCCCCTTCAGCTGGATGAGGCCGATCGGTTCGGGGGTAACTCCCTGTTGAATCAAATAGCATCGCTTTCCAAGAGACTGGATCAGGATTTGACCGCTGTGCATCAGGAAAACCCTTTGGCTTTGATCCACTGCCATGACTGGTATTCCGCCGCAGTCGCCTCGCCGGCGGCAGGGCGATTGAATCTGCCGCTGGTTCTCTCCCTCCACTCCACGGAGTACGAACGGGTGCACGGTTACGAAACCGACCACATTTCCGAAGCCGTTTGTGAGTGGGAGAGGAAAGCAATCCAGGCGGCCTGCCTGATCATCACCCCCCATTCGTCCACCCGTCAGCAAGTGATCAATCTGTATGGGGCCTCTCCAGATAAGGTCGTGATCATCCCGGACATTCCAATGGAAAGAACCGCCGAGGCTGTCATCAGCCCAGGCCAAATCAAATCCGGCTTCGGTCTGAATCCGGAGGCACCGGTAGGGTTGTTTGCGGGCGAGATCTCCCACGCGGCCGGCGCGGATCTTCTGCTGGAAGCCTTGGCGCACGTGTGCCACAAACACCCAAGCGTCCAATTTATCTTCGCCGGAGACGGCCCCCTCAAAGGGGAGCTGGAAGCCCGCGCTTGGCACAGCGGGGTTGGCCAGCGCTTGAGGTTCCTGGGCGATGTCTCCAGCGAGACCTTCGCCTCGATTTTGGCAGCTTGTGACTTTGTGGTGATCCCAGCGCGCACCTGGCAGGACGAGGGGTTGGCGCAGATGGCGATCGACGCCGGCAAACCGGTGCTCACCACGCATCAGGCCGGAATCGGTTGCATCGTCCATGGGCAAAATGGCCTGATCACATACGATAACCCGGGCTCCATCATCTGGGGAGTTCAGGAATTGCTCGCCAATCCTTTGCAAGTGCAAGATAACATGCTGCGCCTGGTGGCCAAAAAACGGGCAGATAAGGGAATCTCTTTGGATAACGTGCTGGCTCAGCATTATCTGTATTACGCGATTGCGCTCAAGAACCTGCAGGGGAATACCCATGGTTAAAGGTTATCTGGCTTTCGTCCTCCATGCTCATCTGCCGTACGTGCGCCATCCAGAATACGATGCGTTTCTGGAAGAGCGTTGGCTGTTCGAGGCGATCACCGAGACTTACCTCCCCCTGATCAAAATCTTTAACCGCCTGCTCGAGGAGCGGGTGCCGGGCAGGCTGACTTTGTCGATCTCCCCCAGCCTGCTCGCCATGCTGGAAGACCCGCTGCTCATGGAGCGCTATACGGTACATCTTGGCAAACTGATCGAGCTGAGCGAAAAAGAATTGGAGCGCACCCGAAACGAGCCGCATTTTCACTATCTGGCGAATGGGTACCACAATCTATTTAAAGAAACCCAGGCGGTCTTCGAACGCTCACGTGGCAAGCTGGCTTCTGTCTTTGCAAGGTTGCATGAAAAAGGCGTCATCGAACTAATCACCACCGCAGCAACCCATGGCCTCCTCCCCTTGCTCGCTGCCCAACCCAAGGCGGTTGCTGCGCAAGTGGTCACAGGTCTTGATTACTTTGAAAGCGTCTTCGGTTTTCGCCCTGCTGGAATGTGGCTTCCCGAATGCGGCTATTATCCCGGCTTGGATGAACTTTTGAGCCGCGAGGGGGTGCGCTTTTTCATCCTGGAATCGCATGGGCTGGAGCACGCCAGCACCACCCCGTTCTACGGCGTGTATGCCCCGCTTTACACCCCTTCTGGAGTAGCTGCTTTCGGTCGGGATCAGGGCAGCGCGAAACAGGTCTGGTCGGCGCGGGAAGGCTTTCCCGGTCATCCCGATTACCGCGAGTTTTACCGCGATATCGGCCACGACCTCGATTTCGATTACATCCGCCCGTACATCGCCGATGGCGTGCGGGTGGACACCGGGATCAAGTATTACCGAATCACCGGTCCGACCGCCTGGAAGGAGCCTTATCACCCGGAGATGGCCAAAGAACGGGCAGCCCAGCACGCAGGCGAGTTTCTCCATCAGCGGATTTCCCATCTTGAGTATTTAGCTTCGATGATGGAGACGGCTCCCATCGTGGTCGCCCCGTTCGATGCGGAACTGTTCGGCCATTGGTGGTTCGAAGGGCCGAAGTGGCTCGACTTCGTCATCCGCAAGGCCGCCTTCGACCAGGACACGCTGGAATTGATCACCCTTTCCGATTATCTGGACCGCCATCCGGTCCATCAGGTGGGAACCCCCGGTACTTCCACCTGGGGGCATAAAGGCTATTTGGAAGGCTGGCTGAACGGCAAGACCGATTGGATCTATCCGCAGCTTTACGAATGCGCCGCCCGGATGGAGGCCCTGGTCAGGCGGCACGGTCAAGAGCCGGTCAATCCCTTGGTGCGGCGGGCGCTCAACCAAGCCTTGCGGGAACTGCTCTTGGCGCAGAGTTCGGACTGGCCGTTCATCATCAACAACGAGACCTCGACCCAGTACGCGGTGCGCCGGATCAAGGACCACGTGGCCAGATTCTGCTATCTGGCCGAGGCGGTCGAGGCGGGGAAAATCGATGCGGAAAAGCTTGCCGCTTTGGAAGCGATGGACAATATCTTCCCCCAGGCGGACTATACGCTTTTTCGATAAGCCTGCCTGACCGACCCTCACCCGGCTTCGCGCTACTCTCTCCCGGTGGCAGAGGGTCGGGGTGAAAGAAGGGCTGCATTAAAATCAGAGTCTAGTACATTGACAACCACCCGAGGAGGCAATCATGCTGCGTGAATTAGGCACTACCGGCATTCAGGTCACCGCGATCGGAATGGGTGCGATGCCGCTTTCGCTCGCCGGCCGCCCGGACGAAGTGCGGGCTTTGCAGGTCATTAAAACCTTCGTAGACCTCGGCGGCAATTTCATCGACACCGCCAACGTCTACTGCCTGGATGACAGCGACCTCGGCCACAACGAACGCCTGATCGCCAAGGCGCTCAAGCGGCTCGGCAGACGCTCGGAGGTGATCGTGGCGACCAAGGGAGGACTGCGGCGTCCGCACGGCAACTGGGTAGTGGACGGCCGTCCGGAGTTCTTGCGTCAGTCCCTGGAACAAAGCCTCAAGGCGCTGGACACCGATTGCATCCCCCTGTACCAACTCCATGCGGTGGACCCCAAGGTTGGCCTGGATGCCAGCCTGGACGCCCTGATCGACCTGCAGAAAGAAGGCAAGATCCGGTATCTTGGGCTTTCCAACGTCACTCAAGAACAGCTCCAACACGCCTTGCAAAGGGCCTCGATCGTCTCGGTCCAGAACCGCTGCAACGTGCTCGAAAAGCGGGATTTTCAAGACGGCCTAGTGGAATTCTGCCGCGAGCATAAGATCACCTATATCCCGCACAGCCCGGTCGGCGGCCACTATGGCCATGGGCAGCTGAGGGAGCACCCGCTGCTGAACCGGCTGGCCGGAGAATACGGCGCCTCCCCCTATGTCATCGCGCTGGCCTGGCTGCTCGCCAAGGGCGAGCACATCCTGCCCATCCCGGGTGCGAGCAAGCCTTCCAGCATCGCGGACAGCCTCAAGGCGATCGAGGTCCGCCTCACCCTGCAGGACATCGCCGCGCTCGATGTCCTTCCCGATCAGCGGTGACAATCCATTCTGCCAGCGCACCCATGGCGGATCGTGCGGTGTAAGCCTTGCCATCCCGGGGCGACTCATTCCGGCAAAATCCCGGACAAGCCGGCAGGCCTGCCTACGAAACAATGCAAATAGAGGAGCTGAATTATGAATCGATCCCGCCTCCTGATCCTGTTGTTTTTTGTCGCTTTGATCGGCGCGTTCTTTCTTTTCGACCTCCAGCGCTTTCTGAGCCTGGAGGCGCTCAAAGCGCAGCAGGCGGCCATCGAGGCCTGGCGCCATACCCATCCAGTCCTGGCGACGGTGAGCTATTTCGCCCTGTACGTGGCGGTCGTGGCCCTGTCTCTGCCCCTGGCAGCGGTCCTCTCCCTCGCCGGCGGCGCGGTGTTCGGGCTGGTGTGGGGAACTCTGATCGTCTCCTTTGCCTCCAGCCTGGGGGCCACCCTAGCTTTCCTGGCGGCGCGCTTTTTGCTGCGCGATCTCGTCAGGCAGCGCTTCGGCGACCGCCTCAGGGCCATCGACCAAGGCATCGCCCGCGACGGCATCTTTTACCTGTTCGCCCTGCGCCTGGTGCCGGTGTTCCCGCTCTTCGTCATCAACCTGGCGTTGGGGCTGACGGCGATGCCGGTCCGCACTTTCTACTGGGTGAGCCAGCTGGGCATGCTTCCTGGGACCGTGGTCTACGTCAACGCCGGCACCCAGCTGGCCAGGATCGAATCGGCCTCGGACGTGCTCTCCCCTACTCTGTTGGGTTCCTTTGCCCTGTTGGGGTTGTTTCCCTTGATCGCAAAAAGGACCGTCGAACTGGTCCGGGCCCGCAGGGTCTATGCCCGCTGGCCGAGACCTGAGCGCTTCGACCGCAACCTGGTGGTCATCGGTGCTGGTGCGGCTGGGCTTTCGGCTGCCTATCTGGCCGCGGCGCTCAAGGCCAAAGTGACCTTGGTGGAAAAAGCGCGCATGGGCGGCGACTGCCTCAACACCGGCTGCGTGCCCTCCAAGGCGCTGATCCGAACGACCCGCTTGCTGGCGCAGATCCGCAGCGCCCCCCAGCTGGGGATCCGGGAGGTGCACGCCGAATTCGACTTCGCTGAGGTGATGGAGCGGGTGCAGCGGGTGATCCGGACCGTTAAGCCCCACGATTCGGTGGAACGCTACACCGGGCTGGGGGTCGAGGTCATCGAAGGGGAGGCGAAAATTCTATCCCCTTGGGAAGTGCGGGTGAAAACAGACCATGGCGAGCATGCGCTGACCACTCGCGCCGTCGTCATCGCCGCCGGCGCCCGCCCCTTGGTGCCACCGATCCCGGGACTTGATGAGAGCGGTTATCTGACCTCCGACACCGTCTGGGAGCTTCGCGAGCTGCCGGGACGCCTTTTGGTGCTCGGCGGCGGCCCGATCGGCTGCGAGCTGGCCCAATGCTTCGCGCGCCTCGGCAGCCAGGTGACCCTGGTGGAGATGCAGGCGCGCCTTCTGGGGCGCGAGGACCCGGAGGCCTCCGAGCTGGTTGCAGCCAGGTTCCGCGCCGAGGGCATCGATCTCAGGCTGGAGCACAAGGCGCTGCGCTTCTTGGTGGAGGACGGCGAAAAGGTACTGCTCGCCGAGCATGCGGGCAAGGAGGTGCGGCTCCCCTTCGACCAGGTGCTGGTGGCCATCGGCCGCATCGCCAATACCGAAGGCTTGGGCCTTAAGGAGCTTGGCATCCCCACCACGCCCCAGGGCACCATAGAGACCAACGGCTATCTCCAGACCTGCTACCCCAATATCTATGCTTGCGGCGATGTGGCCGGCCCCTTCCAGTTCACCCATACCGGCGCTCACCAGGCTTGGTTTGCGGTGGTCAACGCCCTGTTTGGGGATATCTGGAAGACCCGCGCCGACTACTCAGTCATCCCCTGGGCCACCTTCACCGACCCCGAAGTGGCCCGCGTCGGCCTCAACGAACAGGAGGCCAGGGCACAGGGCATCGCTTACGAGGTGAGTATGTATGAACTGAGGGAACTCGACCGCGCCATCGCCGACGAGGAGACTTCAGGATTCGTCAAAGTAATCACCCCGCCGGGCAAGGATAGGATCTTGGGGGTGACGATCGTGGGCGAGCACGCCGGCGATCTTCTCGCCGAGTTCGTCCTGGCGATGAAGCACAATCTGGGGCTCAACAAGATCCTCGCCACCATCCACATCTATCCGACCCTGGCTGAGGCCAACCAATATGCCGCCGGGGTGTGGCGGCGCGCCCATGCGCCCAGGCGCCTGTTGGCTTGGCTGGAGCGCTACCACGCCTGGCGGCGGGGGTGAGTAGACTCCTATCCCGCAAACGCCCGGCCCAATCGCCCGAGCGAATATCCGAAATGGTGATCAGCGTACTTCTGGCTGAGCTTGTGGTGTGGATATGCGATATAAATCATAGGGTGCTGCAAAGGTGTCGAAAACCGCCGAAAAAGGCAGATCGACAATCAAAATGGCGGTCACCAGCCCCTTGATCCAGACCGGCTCCTCACGCCGGCTGCCTAGTATCTCACTGATCTCCCTCACGTCCTGCTGAACGCCGGGATAGACTGTCCAATCTGCAGCCGGCATGGCAGTGCGGGCGCGTATGCTCGAGCAACCCAAAATGAAAATACTTAAAAGAACCATAGCAAGATATTTTTTATTTGTTTGCATTGCTTTTTCCTTCAAACCAATCGAGTGAAGCTTAAGCTCGCGCGAGCAGGTGACCGAAATCCCCCTCTGGGAATATCTTAGGCTATGTCACCGTCAAATGCGACTTTTTCCATTCCTTTGCGCATCCCTGTCATCGTGGAGTACGCATGCGTTTTGATTGCATAGTTTTGCGCCGTGTGGCGCTCATCTATGGGAGGACTATCCTCACCGGGGGTTTGGCGACTGGATTTTTCGCCCCGCAAGCCCAAGCGGCACAGCCAATGATTACCGACGATGCTGGCGTCGTCGATCCCAAGGCATGTCAGGTCGAGAGTGGGCCCTCCCAGCGTGTAACTTTACCGGCAATTTGGAAATAACCCCAGGCGGGGCCATCACCCACAAAGCAGGTCTTACCCAAATCACCGACGTGGTGATGCAAGGCAAGACGCTTTTCAAGGCGTTGGACACCAACGGCTGGGGTATCGGACTGGCTGCCGGCATGGTGCATCACCCTCAAGCGGATACCCGGGACTGGTATGCCTATGTGCCGACCAGTCTCTCCTTCCGCGATGACGCCATAGTCGTACACGCTAACCTTGGTTGGCTGCGCGAGGGCGAGACCCGGCGTGACCGTCTGACCTGGGGCCTGGGCACCGAAGCCCGGTTTGCCGAACGCACCTGGTTGATCGCCGAGACCTTCGGCCAGAACCAGGGCAAGCCTTCTGGTGGTTCAACGATGTCCAATCTTGCCGTATTCTAGTCAATATTACCACCGTTGCCGGCCCCATCCTGGAGCCGGGTGAGGAAGCGATGAAAGACGACACTGGAGAGATATTCACCCTCGATGAACAGGTCAAGGATGGGGGAGAAATAACATGAACTACGATCCTCAGCGTGCTTTGGAGCTTCTTCGACGCGGCGTGGGACGAGACGATGCCGCCTTCCGTGAGGGCCAAGAAGAGGCGGACCGCTGGCGACGGCCGAGGATCTCGCAAGCGCTTCGAGTCGTTCCTGAGCGAGCGCTGCAAGGGAAAGGATGTCGGGAAGCTGCGGTTTGTGGTGGAATGAAATCGATGCTAAAATAACTAGACAGACTAGTCGTTATGGAGGTGGTTATGCGTACTTGGGCCTTGCAAGACGCCAAAGCGCGTTTGAGTGAAGTCTTGCGGCTGGCGATGGAGCACGAACCGCAAGAAATTACCTTACGCGGTAAGCCGGCGGTGGTGGTGCTTTCGCGGGAGGACTACGACCGTTTGACCCAGCGGCGCGAGTCACTGGTGGAGTTCATGCGGCGTTCTCCGCTCTATGGCGCGGATGACGTCGAATTTCCAAGCGACCAGAGTCTGACGCGCGAGGTCGAGCTTTGAGCTATCTCATCGACACCAATGCGCTTTCCGAACTGAAAAAACGGCAACCTCACCCAGCGGTGGCGGGCTGGTTCACCGAACGGCCGGCTACCTCGCTCTACCTTTCCGTACTCACGCTGGGAGAATTGCGCAAGGGGATCGAGTCGATGGCGGAAGGCGCGCGTAAGACGGCCTTCCTTGACTGGCTCGAAAACGACCTGCCGCGATATTTCGCGGGACGCATTTTGCCGATCGATGCGCGCACCGCCGACCGTTGGGGGCGGCTCTGCGCCATGGCCGCGCGTCCACTACCCGCCATCGACAGCCTGCTCGCCGCTACCGCCCTGGAACATGGCTTGATCCTGGTGACCCGCAATCTCGATGATTTCCAACATCCCGGCCTGCGCGTTGTAAATCCTTGGTCGTGAGTTCTGAGTGCGGCGTTTTGAGTTGGGTGGCGGGATTCAACTTTCAACGCTGCCATGCCCGCTGCGAAGAAATCTCAAAAATGCTCGCCGGACTGATCGCCTATCAAGAAGGCTTCCCGCAGGGGACTCTTGATGCCATCCTCGCCCTGTCCGATCCGCCCTACTACACCGCCTGCCCGAACCCGTGGCTGGCGGATTTCGTGGCACACCACGGCAAGCCCTACGACCCAAACGAGCCCTATCGCCGCCCTGACCTGGGGCATGGCCGTTGCCACCTATCCGTTCTTCGGCAAGATGGCGGAGCTGGTGGGGCGCCTACGCACCAGAACAAGCGATCGAGGGGCTGCGCGGCCTGATTCTGAACACCGGAAGCGCGCTGATCGGTGCGGCCGCCATTGTGACATCGCTCGTACTATTCGCCATGCAGGTAAACATTGGAAGGAAGTCCGCAGGAGTCCCCGCGAACATGCGGGAGCGCGCCAGAAATATATTGAATGGCCAGGGACGGAATCGAACCGCCGACACGGGGATTTTCAGTCCCCTGCTCTACCTACTGAGCTACCTGGCCAGAAAAGCGCCATTAAAC
>FWWM01002070.1_pt1 | contig 56447 bp, 45 predicted proteins | sample 2228351 | NCBI WGS metagenome assembly FWWM01 (sample SAMEA103939774, study PRJEB20133) | metagenome
CACTTGAGGTGAGCGGCTGACTGCAGCCCTTACAGGAGCTGACTTTCAGACAGCTCCTGTTTTCTGACCCGACAATACGAGCGTGACGGGCGTGACGGGCGTGACGAACGTGACGGACGTGACGAGCGTGACGAGCGTGACAAACGTGACGGGCGTGACGAACGTGCTGGTCGTGAAGGTCGATGGCGGCCAATTCAGGAGCTCACTGCAACTGAGCGCCTGAATTCGCACTTGAGGTGAGCGGCTGAATGCTCGGGAGCTGTACGAGGTTGGTACTGCGCTGAAGAGACGTTGCATGGAGGGTCTCTAAAGCCAGGAACTGTGATTCACCATTCCCACGGGCAATTTGCGGGACAATTTCGCTTGCCTTCGAACTGCATTTGCAGGGCCACTTCGAAAGCCCCGCTGTTCGACACGTTGCGCACCGACGAAAGACTCAAGTCGTAGGCAAAGCCGAGGCGCAGGCCTGGCGCATGGATGTTGAGCGAAACCACCAGGGCATCGCTGTGCCAGCGGGTGTCGAGGTAGCGCGAGCGGCGCCAGGCAAAGCCGGGTGCCCAGCTGTACGAAACCCCGTTTTTGGTGTCGAAATGCCGTCGGTAGTCGGCCCCGAGCAAAAGTTGCCGAAACGTGCCTTGCCCCATGTACAGCATGCGTACGGCAGTGGCAGCACTGCGGGGCGAAAGCTGCAGGGAGCCACTGGCGTGCAGGGTGAGGCGACGGGGTAGCCGGGTCTCCACGTCCTGGTCGTTGTCGAAGAAGCGGTATTCGGGCGTGTTCAGGTGTGCGTACGAGCCGCCAATCGAAAAGCCGTTGTCCGTCACCGTTTTGCCATTGCTGTAAAACAGCAGCCCCAAGCCCAGATCGCCCATGGTGAACTGCTGGCGGTCGAAGTCTTCTCCCGGCACCGTCGGGTCGTAGTTGCGGCCGTCGAACTGCTCGTCGTAGCGGCGTTCCCCGTTGCCGATGCGTTGCACGATGGCGCCCCCCACCACCCCCGCCGAAAGGTAATAGTCCTGCCGCTTCCCCCGGTCGAGCAGGTGGGTATAGCTCGCCGTCAGGTGCACCTGGTTGCGTTGCAAGGGCGCACTTCCCGAGGCGTCGTGCAGCAGGTTGAGGCCGAAGCCGAAAGAGCCCAGTTCTGGATTTTGGCATAGCCGGGTGTCGTAGCTCACAAAGGCAGTTTGGAAAGTGTTGCGCTGCCACAGGTTCGTCCATTGGCTCCGGTAATCGAGCGTCAGGCGGTGGCTGGCACCGCTGCCAATCAGCCCGGTATTGGCCGGATTCACGGCCGTGCCGACGAACTGGTTCAGGGAAAAATGCGGGTCCTGCCCCGCTGCGCCCAGTGCCAGCGCCCACAGCAGCGCAGCCGTCATCCAATTTTTTACAGCTCTCATCTCCATGTTTTTTCAATTTTCTAAAACAGCGGTTGGCGAGGGGCGGGTGATCGCCATGGGCGTCCCCGGCTGTTCGGGGTATTTTTTCCAAAAAGCCGTCGAAGCTCACCGCACCAGCATCACGTCCCCTTTTTCGATTTTCACCACCCCGTCCACGTATTCGATTTCAGCATAGAAAAAGAATACGTCGGGTGCCAGTTCCTTGCCCCGGAAGCGCCCGTCCCAACTGTCTTCCAACCTGTTTTCGAGGGGGTCGAAGTCGCTGGCCTCGAACACCAATTCACCCCAGCGGTCGAAGATGCGGAAGACGCGCACCCGCTCGATGGACTTCACCCCAGCCCTTATGCGAAAGCGGTCGTTTCGGCCATCGGCGTTGGGTGTGAAGGTGTTGGGGATATAAACCGTCCGCACCTTTTCCACATCCAGGTACACCGCATCGCTGACGGTGCAGCCGTTGACGTCGGTCATCGTCAGGCGGTACTGCACGTCGTCGAATGGGCGGGCAGTGGGCTCCGGACAATCGCTGCAATCGAGACCCACAGCAGGCTCCCAGTGGTATTGCGGCAGGCTCAGGTTGTGTGCGATGAACAGCGTCGTGTCGGCGCCCAATTCCAGGGCAATGCTGTCATCGAGGACGTCCAGCCAGATGCTGTCCGGCTCGGTGATGAGGTAGTCTTTTGCCGTACTACAACCCAAGGCATCCGTCACGGTGAGGTGGTAAGCCCCCGGTTCGAGGTGGGCGAAATGTGCGCCATGGGCCAGGTACCCGTCGGGTCCGCTCAGGGTGACGGAGTAGCCACCCACGCCACCCTCGATGGCCTGGATGCTCACGAAGGCCCTGTCGTCGCCGAAGCAGCGGCGGTGCTGCACACTGTCCAGTACCGTGATGGGCGGGTTCTGGCGCACCTCGAAGGTGTCCCTCAACAGGCAGCCATGCGCATCGGTAAGTGACACGGCATATTGCCCTGCCGCCACCCCTTCGAGGCAGGGGCCCTGCATGCCGCCAGCCCACGAGATGGTATAGGCCGGGACGCCACCGCTGGCTGCCAGGCAAATGCCTCCGTCGGCTCCTCCTGCACAGCTCACCACCTTTTCGCTGCTCACGCTGAGCTGCAGGGCAGGTGGCTGCTGGACGGTCATGGCAGAATCCCAGGTGCAGCCGTTTACGTCGGTGATGAGCACGGTATAAAGGCCAGCGGGGATGTTTTGGAGGTCTTCCGTTTCGTAACCGTTCGACCACTCGAACGCGTAGGGCGCCGAGCCCCCCGTCAGACTCAGGTCGATGGCGCCGGAGGCCTGGCCAAAACAGTTGGCGTCGGTGATCAGTGCCGTTGCCCGCACGGCGGGATGCACCGTCACCATTACGGTGTCGCTGTCGGTGCAGAAAGAGCCATTGCGCACGGTGAGCACGGTGCTGTATGTGCCCGGGGCGGAAAAGACGTGAGTCGGATTTTTTTCAAAAGAAAACAAGCCGTCGCCGAAATCCCACTCGTAGGCGGTGATGGTACCCGTCGAGGCGTTGGCCACGAATGTGAATACGTCGCCGGCGCATCCCGCTGGCGGGGCGAGGCCGATGGCTGCCACCGGCGTTTCGTACACGGTGAGGGTTTTCGTAGCCGTGGCTTCGCAAACGCCGTCCGCCACGGCAGTCAGGGTCACGGTGTAAGTGCCGGCTTGTTGGTAGGTGTGCAAGGGGCTGGTGAGCGTGGAGGTATTGCCATCGCCAAAATCCCACAGGTAACCATCGGCCAGTTGGGAGTCGTTGAGGAACTGTACCGAGGCAGGATGGCAGTCTTGCAACATCTGCACCTCGAAGGCCGGCAGCGGCACTTCACCCACCAACACGGTTTCCGAATGGGTATGGGTGCAGCCGGCTCCGTTGGTCACGGTGAGCTGCACGGCATAGGTGCCGGGCTGGGCGTACACGTGCGTCGGCGTGCAACTGGCCGAGACGTTTCCATCCCCGAAGAGCCAGGCGCAGCTCACCACATCCGGCGAGGAGATGCTGGTGAACGATACGGGGTCGCCCTGGCAGCCAGGATTCTGCACGGTGAAATCGGCCGTGGGCAAGTCGGAGATGTTCACCTGGTGGCAAATGGTGTCGCGGCAGCCGTTTACCGAAGTGGCCACCAGGCAGGCCTCATAGCTGCCCGCCGCAGCGTAGCTGTGGGAGGGTGAGTGCAGGGTGGAACTTTGGCCATCGCCGAAATGCCACACATATCCCACCGCACCGCTACTTTGATTTTGAAAGGCAAGGGGCTGGCCGGGGCAGGCCGGGCCGGGGGCCGCAAAGGCCACTGCGGGGATGGGCAGCACCGTCACCGTGATGACCGTGCTGTCGAAACCGCAGGATACGAGTTTGGCCACCACGTCGTAGGTGCCGGGCGCCTGGTAGGCGTGGCACACGTCGAAGCCGATGGTGGTGTTACCGTCGCCGAAATTCCACTGCAAGGGAATGCCCGAGGGCTGGGAAAAGCTTTGAAAACAAACCTCCTCGTTTTGACACACCTGAAACAACGGCGCAGCCGAGGTGGTCACGTTGGCCGAGGCGTCGGTCGGCACCACGATGACGGTCTGCACCGACGTGTCGGGCCCGCATTCGTTGGTAGCTATTTGCATGATTTGCACGGTGTCGTTGTCCGGCCCGGTGAAGTACACCACGTACAGCGTGTTGGTGTCGGTAGAGGTTTGGCCATTGCCGAAGTCCCAAAACAATTCGTCGTAGAGGGTGGCCACGTTGTAAATCTCGAGCGTGTCGCCCGAGCAGACGTACTGGTTGGCGCCAAAGCCCGCCATGGGCGTGGGCAGCACTTCCACCACCTCGGAATGGGACGAACTGCCGCAGCCATTGCTGACTACCAGGGTGATCGTGCCGGTATTGTCGAGTACCACGTTGCCGGGATCTGGGCCGTTGACGACGGTGCCAGCGATGTTCCATTCGTAAACGAGGTTGTCGCCGGTGCTGAAGTCAGCGATTTGGACTTCCAGTGGCCCACAGGCAGGGGAGGGGTAGTCGAGGGTGAAATTGGCCGAGGGAGGTTCCTCCACGGTCACGGTTTCCGTGAAGTTGGCCTGGCAAATGCCGCTCCCGATGGTGACCGTCACGGGGTAGTCGGTTGCGTTGGCGTAGGTGTGGCAGGGCGTGCTGTTGAAGCTGGTTTGTCCGTCGCCGAAATTCCACTGTATGGAATTGTAGCTGGAGGTTCCGGCCGAGGTGGCAAAGCACAGGGTCGTTCCGTTGCAACTGGTCACTTCGAAGCCCACGGAGAGCTGGGTGACGATGATGTCGAGCTCGTCGGTGCCGGGGCAGAGCGCCGTAGCGGGCAAGGCATAGGTGATTTTGTCGGGCCCGGGGCCAGCGACGGTGGGGTCGTACACACCCGTGACAGGGTCGATGGCATTTTTCGTCGATGAAAAAACGCCGCCCGGCGGGCTTGCCGTGAAGGTGACCGTGCCGCCATCGTAGCAGACCTGTGCAGGGCCTGTGAGGTTCACCGCTGCGTCCACGACGAACAACTGGATGGTGTCGGGTTGGATGCAGGGCGGGTTGCCGTAGGTGATGGTGTTCAACCCCTTGGGCACGGCGGCGGGGTTGAAGCTCGGCCCAAACGGTTGGCCGTTTAGTTTCCACATGCCGCCGGACAAGTTGGCCGATAAGGTGCAGGGCGGGTCATTGGAGCACAGCGTATCGGGGCACGTGGTGCTGATGGCGGCTTGTCCGCTGGGGGTGAGAGTCACTTGCCCGGTGAGGCTCATCGTGTCGCACTGGTTCCATCCGGTGAAGGTCACGGTCGTGGTGCTGTTGAACGTGATGTCACCGGGGTCGCAGAGGGTGGAAGTGCCTTGCGGGCCAAAATCCCACGAGCAGCCCTTCAGCTCGCCGTTGACTTGCAAGTAATCGGCTGGGTTCAGGGGGATGGAGGAGGAGCAGTCCGATTCGTTTAGCGTGAACTCGATGGAGGGCTGCTTGACCACCTTCAGGATGAGCACTTCGGCATCGGCGTTGTTGCAGGGGTTGTTCACCTTCAGTTCCAATCGGTAAACGCCGTCGCAAAAAAAGACCAGCTTGGGTCTGGGCATCACCGATACGTCGTAAGGGCCGCTCTGGGGTGGGGGTACGTAGTCGAAACAGGCAGCGCTGATGCTGTTGAGGAAGTCCCACCGCCAGGAAGTCTCGTTGAGCGAAAGGCTGTCGCCGTTGAGCTGGAGCGTATCGCCCACACAAACGACCAGGGTGTCGCCAAGCTCTTCTTTGATCCCTTTGGTGACGATGGGATTGGCCTGTGGCAGCTCCAGGACTTCGACCTGATGGGTGGCAGTGGCCGTGGCGCACTGGTTGCTCACCGTCAGCGTGACGGTGTAGGTGCCTGGGTTGGCGTACGTGTGCATGTTGCTCGTGCCAGTGGTGCCATCGCCGTAATCCCATGGTTGGGAGGTCAGCCCCTGGGTGGGGCAGGAGTTGTTTACCAGCGTCACGGTTTCTCCCTCGCAAACTGGGGAGTTGGTGGAAAAATTGGGCACCGGCGGGTTGAAGACGTTCATGAAAAAGCCGTTGTTGAGGGGCACCGGGTCGCCGGTCACGTGCGTGAACAGGAATACCGTGCGGTCGTCCTTCGGGCTGCACGTCCCATAAAAGTCAGAGAAATCATAGGTGTGGGTCAACGTGGCCGGGATGGGCGTGGGAGGCACGGGGCCACCGACCAAAATGGTGGTGTCGGTTCCGTCGCCCCAGTCGATGACGAATTTGTCGATCGATTCGGTAAAGGACGGATCCACGGTGATTTTCACGCATAGCGTAAACATGGGGCCCGTGAGGCAAAAATTCTGCTGACCTGTGCAGGTGGAAATGGTAGGCTCGGTCTGTGCACGCAGTTGTTGTATAGTAGTAATTGACAGAAGCAAACATGCCAGTAGGATTTTACACTGCATTTTATTTTCTGGTTTTGTTTAATTGCTCAGATTGACTCTTATTCTTTATACACCATCGGCCGGGCGAGGATTGGGAAGCATTGATACCTGTTGTTGTATAGTTGGTAAGACTGCTTCCCGAGATAATCGGTGGCTTCCGGCCTGGTCGAAGTCCCCCCTCTTTTTTCCTAAAAAACTTTTTTCCTTTTCTAAAAAACCGTCTGCGGACCTCGAAAATTAAGACCTGAACGGTGCAGCTGCGGCTGATCGAGCATGAACCATGTCTGTGGCGAATATGAAAGGCGATTCTGGAAAAACAAAAAATGGAGCCATTTTTCCCCACACCGGGTATGCGCTCAACGGCCTGCCCAACCCTGTGCCTCGATTGCCCAGGTGCATTGCTCACGTCAAATTCCCGATCTTGCCACCCTCAATCCATTCAACCATGCGCCACCTGCTCGCTCTTGCCCTCGGGCTGCTGCTTTGCAGCGCATTCCTCGCCTGCCGAAACGGGACCGAGCAACAGGATACCTACCACACCGCCGCATCTCGGAGTCTGTCTTCTCAACCGGCGCTGAGGCCCTCGCAGGGATTTGAAGTGATCAGCCATGGAGCAGCTGGAAGGGTGTCGGGATCGCTACATGAAGTGCGCACCCCCGCAGGCACGCTGCTGGTGGATTGCGGCCTTTTCTACCCCGATGGCGACCCAGGCAAGGATTTCGAAGCCCGACAAGCCGAAGCACAACGCCTGAGTGAAACGCTGCCCCCTGGCGCCACCCAAGTCGATGCCGTGCTGCTCACCCATGCCCACCTGGACCACGTCGGCCGACTGCCTCTCCTGATTCGCAGCGGCTACCAGGGCAAGGTGTACTGTACGCCCGTCACGGCACGCCTGCTCCGCCTGATGCTCCTGTCGCAAATTCGCTACGACGACATGCCCCGCACCTGGGTGTTCAGCCAAAACAGCATCGAGAAAAACCACGACGGCCGCCGTCACGTAACCGCCCACTGGCGAAGCGATTGCAAATGGCGCCAACGCATCAAAGACCACAACGCCCGTACCCACAGTGGCCGCCGCACCGACATCGAACGAAAACTTGGCTTGGACCTCGCTCCCTGTAATGCGTGTGGCGGCTTGGACCTCGAACCCGTCCTGGCCCATGTGGTGGAACTGCCCTACGACTATCCCTTCCAAGTGGCCCCCGACATAGAGGTCACCTTCCTCGACGCCGGCCACATTCCGGGTTCGGCCAGCATCCTCATCGAAACAGGGGGGCTACGACTGTTCTTCTCGGGTGATGTGGGCAATGACCTGTCCCAGCTCCAACCGGGGCCAAAGCCTTTCCCCACCGCCGACGCCCTCTGGATTGAATCGACCTATGGTGCTACGGTGCGCCCACCTGAGGTGACCAACGAGTTCCAGCGATTCCAACGCACCGTAGCCGACGCCCTGAAGTCCCGCAAGGTGGTCTGGATCCCCGCCTTCGCCCTCGACCGTACACAGAAAGTGCTATACAACATCCAGCTTGCCCGCCTCCAGGGCCTCATCCCCATGGACGTCCAGGTCTTTTGTCCCTCCCCTCTGGCAGCCGAAATCACCGACCTCTACGTGGAATTGTTGCACAATGGCACCGCTGGCTTCCGTACCCACCTCTACGAACACCCGGAGGCCGTCTTCGCCCCACACGAGCGCCAACTGCCCAAACTCATCGAAGGGCCCAGCATCCTGATCACTACGAGTGGCATGATGGACGCCGCCTTCTCCGAATCCCTCGCCAGCCAGCTGCTGCCCCGCTCCGACGTATCGGTCTTCCTCGTGGGCTACCAAGACCCGGGCACCATCGGCGGTCAATTGCGAGCCGGCAACCGCCAAGTCACCTGGGAAGGAACACGCATCGACGTAGCCGCCACCGTGCACACCTTCGGGGTGTTCTCCGCCCATGCCGACGCCGCCGACCTACTCCGCCTGCTCGGCAACCAAAGCCCACACACGCCCCTCTTCCTGGTGCACGGTGACTCCAGCGCCTCAAATGCCCTCGCCGACTACCTGCAGAAAAATGGCTTCCTCGATGCCCTGCCCATGCCTTCCCAACAACCCGTGCGCATCGGACAGTGAGGGTTCTTCTACCTGCCCGCCTGGTCCCCTCCCGTTCCCTAAGTCAAACATGCCGTTCGCTAAATGAAATCGCATTTTCATGCCCTCCATGGCCACAGTTCATTTCTTTGGCCAATGAAGTTTTGAATTGCTTTTTATTTTAGCGCCAACGCTCAAGCCGCAATGTTTGAAGGCAAAAAGGCAAAATTGTAATAGGGGGATCCTAAAAGAACATTGTAGGCTTCGACCCGAACGAAAAAACATACAAACGAAAACTATCAAGCACATACACCCATGCCAAGTGTACGATACCTTACGATCCGCTTCGACCAAAACATCTTCCCTTACGAGATCCACCGTTTTCGGGCTGCCGTGATCGAAAAAACCCGTCGCGCCGCACCCCATTTCCACAACCACAATCACGACGGCTCGAGCATTTACCGATACCCGCTCGTACAATACAAGGTGACCTTCCGCAAGGCAAGCATCGTCTGCCTGGAGCAAGGGGCCGACGAACTCCACCACCTCTTTGCCCAACCCGACCTGGAACTGCGCGTCGGCGACAACCAAGCCCAATACGCCGTCGAACACCTCGACGCCCGATACTTTCGCGTGAGCACCTGGAACCATTTGTTCGACTACAGCCTGCTCAACTGGCTGGCCCTCAACCCCGAAAACCACCACCGCTGGGACTCACTCCACGACGACCCCTCCGCCCAAATCGCCCTACTGGAAAACATCCTCAAAGCCAATATCCTCGCCTTCGCCAAAGGCATCGGCTGGTTCGTGGATAAACCCATCGAAGTGGAAATCACCGACATAAAAACCATCAAACCCCTGCCCTTCAAAAACCGCAAACGACTGGCATTCACCCTCAACTTCCAATGCAACGTCTCCCTGCCCAACTACATCGGCCTGGGCAAAGGAGCCAGTACGGGGTTCGGCGTGGTGAAGGGGGTGAGGGAGGAAAACTTGCAAACCAAAAGAAAGAGTGCATATGACCTGGTCAACCAAAATAAAACTTGAAACACTCACCCCGCTCTGGACAGGTGGAGTAGATGGCAAGGTGGACCGAATCCACGAAACGGCCATTATCGGCAGCCTGCGCTGGTGGTTTGAAGCTCTTGTGCGTGGTGTAGGCGGGCACGCTTGTGATCCAACCAAGCATGAGTGTCAATTTGACAAAAGCCAAGACCAAGAAAAACCTGAAAGAGAAAAACTTCGAGAGGCTGGACTGTGTGATGTGTGTCAGGTGTTTGGCGCCACAGGCTGGCGTCGGCGCTTTCGGTTAGAAGTGATGGAAACAGATGTTTCGGATGCCCTTATTGAGGACACCATTTCTTTGACCAATACGGACGAGAATGGGAATCAACGTACGTCGAGCTGGTATTTTCGTGATCCAACGCATTCTGGCAGGCCACCGAAGCCTAATACCCCGAAGCAGGGATTTTTCACCATCAAAATCCAACCCTTGGCACCAGACTTTAACCCACAAGTGATCGCCGGGCTTATCCAGTTCGTCGTCGATTGGGCAGCCCTTGGTGCGAGGACGCAAATGGGATTCGGTGTCGTGAAATGTTTAGACGATCCAACGGATCCAGTGGCTCTTCGAGAGTGGCTTAATGAGCGAAATGTTTCAAGAAACTATCCTTCATTGCCCAATATTCAGCATATGTTCTTTGCGAAAATTTCGCCAAAGAATGAAGGTGGTAAATTTTCCGATATCGACACATTTAATATTAAATATAATTTGCGTAGACTTTTTTTTGCTGATGCAAATGTTCGCCATTTTGTAATGGGGAAAGTATATAAGCAAAGTGAACAAATACCCGAAATATTGAAGGAATGTATCCAAGGCGAGAAAAAAATAGCCGCCAAAGTAAAAATATCACTCCCATATCATGAATGCAAAGAGATACGTGTATGGGGGTGGATTCCTAAACAGGCCAGTGTTTATCAGAACTCTTGGAATCGGGATAAGGTAGTGAATGAAATTTACAAGCATCTTAAGGCGAATTACAACTTGAAAATCTGGAGAGAGATAAACTCACCAAGGGATACTTTGAATCCTAAAAAGGACAATGTTTTTACTTTTTTGCAGGATTTGATGGTAAATAAAAATGAAGACAATGCAACGTGAATATATAGCTTCTCTGGATTGGGTGGTTAAAGCTCTAATGAATAAGGATAAGTTGCGCCACTTGAGACGGTGGCGAAGTGAACTTGAGTTGCTCACACCATCGTTGGATAGATTGTTTTATTTTTTACCTGGCTCTTCTGGAGTTACTGACTTGCCGCTACTTAGTTTTATTATACACATACCTTTTTACCTGCAAAAATCTTATCTCAGTAAGGATGATACCCTTTTCCACATTCTCGACAACCCGGTACGAAAAGAACACGTGTTCAAAGTTCCCATGATTGCCGCCACCCAGTGGAAGGGCGCCCTGAGGGCGGCCATGACTAACCAGTTGGCTCGCTGGTGGATGGAGCTTGGTGATGAAGGAAGGTGTAATAGGGAAAATATCAAGGAATTTTTGCGTAGGCGACTCCAGCTCATTCGTTTGTTTGGTACCGAAAAGGGCGTTGGCGTGGATGATAGTAGATGTGAGCATTTTCTGGACGAGCTTTTAGATGGTAAATTGGATGTGCAGTGGTATGGGAAGTGGCACAGGAGGCTGTTGCGGCGATATTATTCACGCTCAGGCTTTTTTGCAGGCAGGCTATATTTTTATCCTACCTATTTTGAACGACTGGCATTAGAGGTTATCAATCCTCATCCCAGGGACACGGGGGCAGGGTCCAATCCCATCCTTTTTGAATCTGTTCCTGCTGGAGCAAAGGGAACATTTCAGATATTGTACGTTCCAATGGATCATCTGGCGATGGACAAAAAACTGCTTGCTCGTCAGATGGCCTGCGACCTGGAAGCTGTTACGAGTGGTGTCAAGTTTTTGCTCACGGAGTTTGGGTTTGGTGCCAAAACGAGCAGTGGGTATGGCAGGGCCTCAAACAAGTTGCTAAAGAATGGAAAATTGGATGTGCATTGCATGCTACCTGATGAGTCTGAAAGTTTTGAAGACCCTTCCTCGCACAAACCAAAGCAAGTGCAAGTGCCAAAATATCTTGAGAAACCCGGATTGTTGAAAGAAGAATTTCGAAATGAAGAAGGAGGGCTGAAGTCTGAAGAAGAGTACAAAGAGTATTGTAAAGAAAAAGGACTGCCCTATAATAAAAAGCGAAAGCAAGATTACGAAAAAGCCAAAAAATGGTGGGAAAGAGAGGGCGAAGCATTATGGCAGGAGCGACATGCCCCTGCGCAGACAGAGGAATCTGAACCTGAACTGGAATTAACACCATTATCTCCCGTAATGGAGAGAATGTTCGGTTCGCTTGATGAGCTTTATGAAGAAGCAAAAAATATTGCCCAAAAAATAGAAGAATACCATGGCTAATAATCAACCTCCATATGACCTGAGTGTTCTTACCCAAAACAGGGAGCAATTGCTGCTGGCGGAAATTGCTGCTTGGCTGCATGATGTTGGCAAGTGCACTGATGTGCAAATTTATCATCATTCGGAACCACAACCACAGAAGTGGGGAAATGGTGGATCGTATAAGGTCGTGATTGAAGATCCTCACAAAATTTTGAAGATAACAAATAATGTCACCCAGTCGGAAATAAGGAGCCGGTTAGGGAATAGATTGAAACAGATATTATCTAACACTCCGCCTACTTTTTTTACTATATTTAAAGGGAAGTTTCCGAAAAAGAGCATTGAGTGGGAACAATTATTGCTCACCTCGGTAGTGAGGTTGCCTGGTTTAGATGAATATTTCTTGGGTGAACTCATTATGTTAGGCTTACCAAGCGCTGCTAAGCCTGTTGAAATTCGAAATGTATTTGGAAAGAATGGTTGGCTTCCCGCTGCTTTAGGAATTGCTCACGGTATAGCTCATTTTGATAAACAATCTGCAGATGGATCCAAGCAATATATACCGATTCAGGGTGCAACAGCTTTCGGTTATGAATATATAGTAGAGAATTTGACTGAAAGACTTAAGTTTATCCCCACAATTGCAGAGAGGAAACTTGTTTTAAAGTTTGCGAAGGATTATTTTAAATATGCCTTAGGTGATACCACTCGGCCTGTTAATGAGGTTACATTACTTGACTGGTCCTGGACTGTGGCCGGCCTCTTAAAAGCCTCCCTGTCAAAGCAAATATTAGGTGTTCCACAAGAAATTGTCTCCAATTCTCAACATAGTCTTTCTTGGCGCCTTCTTTCCATCCGCACTGACGGCTTGCAATACATGCTTTCAGCTCCTGGCGTGCCCGACATTTTGGCGAGGAAAGACCTGCTTCAGAATGGTTGGAATAAAGTCAAGGAGTTGATCGAAGAGCAATACCCCTTGGGTTTGGAAGTGTATCGAGACGAAAACGGCCCGGTGTACGTGGTGCCGGATATTGATGAGTTGACGAGTGTGTTAATCGACAAAAAGCTTGAAAATGAACCTGCCTTGCGCGCACTCATTTACTCAGCGTTTGCTGAGGGCACTATGGACAGTGATTCCTGCTTGCGTTTGGGTGGCGAAGTAATTCCCCAGATCAAAGAGGACGATAAGGGTTGGACAGCAGAGGGTGATGATATTCCTCCAATAGGGAAACATCTTGATGAAAAAATTGGATTGGAATCAGACCCATCTCAATTGCGCGATGCTTGGTGTAACGGTCACATTGCTGATATCTGTACTGTTTGTGGCTTGCGCCCGCAGGGACCGGGCAAAAAGTCGGCTGAGCGCAATGTATGTGATATCTGTGAGCAACGAAGGGATGATCGCGCCAGAAAATGGGCTACTGGTCTTGGAAAAACCAGCTTGACTATTTGGACGGATGAAGTAGCCGACAAAAATGGCAGGTTGGCTCTGCTTGTGGGTTCTTTCGAGCTGACGCACTGGCTGTCTGGTAATTTGGTTCGGACACTTGCTGTACGTGCGCCCAAGGACGATCATACATCGAGGGATGTATCCAAAAATCCGTCGTTTGCACGGTTGCGCAGAATCTGGGAAACGACTCGGAATTTCTGGGAGGAGGTAGTTGAAGGTAAGACCTCGATCGTCAAAAAGGTATTCAAGGAAAGAACGGACATCAGATTCCAACGACTCATCTTGCGAGGAAAATTGAAGGGTGAAGGTAGCCTCGGGCCTTATCATTCATATGAGTTGAAAATTAGAGGGGTAAATGTGCCAGTGCTCTGGGTGCCCAGAGACTCAAAAGCCCCGAAAGGTGGAAATTATTTCGTCACCACGGTGAATTTGCAATGGCTGATCAGGCAGCTGTTTAATGATGAAGAAAGAAAAAAGTATGAAACAACCTCATGGCAGGAAGCATTTCGTGAAATTTTCTCAAAGGAGTCCTTGCAATTAGAAGCCCCGGGCGGGTATGGTCTGGAAAACAAAAAGTTGGGGAGTTTTCAATTGGATGAGGTAAGCGAGGCGATAATGCTTAGTCGCAATTTTTCTTACTTGCCAGTTATACCCATCCTTACGGAGCCGACAACTTTCATGTTGCTCCTTCCTGCGGAGCAAGCGCTGCAGATGGTTGAAGCCATCCGTGAAAAATACGAGCGCGAGATGGGCAAGGTGCGCAATCGCCTACCGATGCACCTTGGGCTGGTGTTCGCACACAAGCGTACGCCCCTGCGCGCCTTGTTCGACGCAGGGCGACAAATGCTTCGTCGATCCTTCAAAGGCGGCATATGGAAAGTGATGGAGGTGCAAGAGGTGAATTCCGGCACCCTTCCCGCATGGCTACAAGATGAGGCGCACGCGCACTTTGCCAAATGCAAGAAAATCGTACTGGAATCCGATGAGCGAATCCTCACATGGCATGTGCCGCTGGCTATGGGCGATGGGGCCACATCAGACGACTGGTATCCATATGCCTTTTTGGTGAGTGATGCCGAGCCAAGTGATCGAACGCTATATTTCCAGACAGAAGGTAATCCTTTCAGCAGCAGCCATAACTGGCTGGTACATGCACGGGAGCTGAAGGTGAATGACACGATCTACTTCACCCCTGCTACCTTTGACTATGAGTTTCTGGATGTAACCACCCGCCGATTCGAGTTGCACTACGATGCCGAAGGCAAGCGTACGGGTAGTCCCCGCAGGCCCTATCTGCTCGACGAACTGGATTTGTGGCATCGCATTCAGAACCATCTTGCTTTTTTGGAAAAGCAACAGATCTATCAGCTCGTCCACGTTATTGAAGCGACTGCGGAACTCTGGGGCTTGGATGAGAGGGGCCGTGAGGATGAGACCTTCAGGCAATTTGTTGCCGACACGTTGACCACTGCGGCCTGGCCCAAAGAGCACAAATGGTCCTCGATTCCAGAGGAGGATAAAAACCTGATGGTGGATGCCGGTGTGTCGGGCATGCTCAAAGACTTGGTGGAACTGCATTTCCAGATATTGAAAACCCGATTTTCCACAGTAAACCCAACCTGATATGGCAATCTGGTCCAAACATCGCTATTTGCTCGTCACCCTCGACCCCGTGCACATTGGTACAGGCGGATACCGCCTGGGCAGGGTGGACAACAGCATCGTGCGCGAACCCGGTACGCGTATACCCAAGATACCGGGTACTAGTATTCATGGGGCAATTCGCGCCTATACTGCCAGGCTGATTGGCACACCGGGGGCAGCAGGGCAAAAACACGATAATGTGGATGATCCCGAGGCGAATGCAGTGTGCTATGCCTTTGGATATATCGCAAAAGGAAATAATGGTTCTGACGAGGTGACAGCCTATTCCGGAGTGGTCAATATTTTCGATGCCCAGGTATTGCTCTTCCCGGTGTATTCGATGGTGGGCCCCGTATGGGTGACCACTGCCGGGCGATTACGTGCTGCTGGATTTACCTTCAACAATTCTGAAGAGACTCAAGAACAACCAGATAAAGAAAAAATATGTACCACCTTCGAGCGAGGCGAGCCACTGAATCTCGGCTGGCTCATGGTGGGCGTAGAGGGGAAAATTCAAATTTCGCCACCAAGCAAGTGGAAGGATGACGAGCGCTGGAAGGCAATTAAGGATCGGATAGTGGTGGTTCACGAGAGTCTCTTTGCCCACGTGGTAAACAGCAATCTCGAAGTGCGAACCTCGGTAAGCATCAACCCCAAAACGGGTGCAGCCGAGGATAAAGCGCTTTTTACTTATGAAGCGTTGCCCCGTGCGACCTTCCTCACGATGGAGGTGGTTGTGGATGATTACCGAAAGGCGTGGAAGGATGCCGATTTTTTGGGTGGGGAACTAAAAAAACACCTCATCCGAATGAAGGACTCTCCCATCAACCTTGTCGAAGCGGGCCTGCGCATGATCGAGTATCTTGGCGTGGGTGGCATGGGGACCCGGGGATTCGGGCGTGTAGCAATGGTAGGCGAGCCCATAGATGAAGTAGTGCCCCATTCGACCTCAGTCCAAAATTCAGGCGAGTGATTTCTGCTTTCCATGGTTAAATCGAACCCATGGGATACCCAATGATTTGGTATTCAACACTTCACAAAAAAAATTTGACATGAGCAATACCACCATTCAAAATCTGGACTATTTGGCTGCCAAACATGCCCAGAAGCTTATTGAGAATTTGGGAGAAAATGCGGAAACCCCAGTCACCAAAGCTCTTGGCGTATTGCAGGAAAATGGTGTATATGCCTGTTTCTTGTATCTATACGCCCGGGAAAAAGATGGAGGCAAAATTGCCGGTAAAATGGTGGATCTTCTCAATAAAATCCTGCCGGAAGGTGAGCAAATAAGAAATGGGAAGTCGAAGGAGAAAAAGGAGATACTCGAAGATGTTGCCAATAATGTAACAGGAAAAAGCATCGAACGGCTCCTTTTGGCGCGTGAGCTTTTGGAGCAAATGCTCATTTATGCGCGCTACGGTGCCAAGGCTGCGGCTGGGAATGAGCAGAAGAAAAACCAATCATCGAATGATAACGAATCCGAATCATGAGGTGGACGGCTTACGAAATATTGCTCAGGCTGGAAAGTCCAATGCACTGTGGCTGGCGCAAACAGGGCAACCTGCTTGCCACGCGTCCCTATGTGCCGGGTCGGGTCATCTGGGGTGCACTTACTGCCCGAATCGCGCGGTTATCGGGAAACGGAAATCTATCGGATTCTCGGGTATATCAGGAAATAGGTAAGAAGGTAAATGAGCAACTGGCCTATACCTATTTCTATCCCGCTTTGAAAAGAGGCGATTCCTTCGACGTGATTTGGCCATGGGCAGATGAAGCTACTTTCCGTCTGCGAATGATGGGCAGTTATGCCTCCACGGCACTCACCTATCCGGTGCAATCAGCCTATGAAGGCAGCCTGCACGAGATTGAATTCATTTCGCCGTGGACGATAGACGATGCTCAACCAGTCTATTTGTTGGGCTACATTTTTGAGAAGGAAGGATGTGATTTGCAGTGGCGGGAAGCATTGCCCAAACTGCAGTTTGGTGCCGAGCGAAACTACGGATGGGGAAGAGTCGCTCTACATACGGATCCTAAAGAAATTGAAGAGAATGACGGAATTTTCAACAAGATGTTTTTTGACAAGAATAAAAATGAGCATCAGGAGAAAAATGGCTTTGAAATAAAAACGGACGGTGCACGGCCTGTAATCAAACTGAACAAAGGAGATTACATTTTCGCCCATGTAAATGCAGTCGAAAACGTACGGTTGAAAGGATACCCGGAACCCTTGGTTGGGCGAGAATGGCGGTCAAATAGTCGCACCAACAAATTTGTAGGACAACATATTGCATTTAACGAATTGTGCTACCCGCCCGGAAGTGTGGTGAGTGAGAATATGCCTTTTCTGATTGGTGAATTTGGAATTTGGAAACCCCTGCAAACCTGAGGTCATCCCCTGCCTGACCAGCACCACCAACCGCATATTAGTAGAATTTCAAGGAAAGAAACTTGTAGAGTTTTGCTTCGTAATATTCTGGGAATAGTGAAGATGCGCCATGAAACTCACAGCCCACCAGGAAACTGTCTTCAACAAAATCAAGGCCTTCATTAATGACTCTGAGAAAAGGGTGTTTGTGCTGAAGGGGTATGCCGGCACCGGAAAAACCACGCTTGCCAAGTTTATCCTCGATTTTTTGGATCAGGCGCAAATGGGGTGGAGTGCGGTATTGCTGGCGAGTACGGGGCGGGCGGCTCGGGTGTTGTCTGAAAAGACTGGTTGGTCTGCCAACACGGTGCATGGGCACATTTACAGCTTCGAGGTCGTAGACGAGCGCATACCTGTAAACGATCAGGACGATTCCGGGCAATTGAAGCTGATTTTTGGACTTCGCAAGCAAATCGAGGGAGGTCGGCGATTGTACATCGTGGATGAGGCCAGTATGCTGTCTCATTACAAGAGCGACAGCATGCACATTGCCGAATTTGGATCGGGTCGCTTGCTCGATGATTTCATCAATTTCGTTGGCTCCACCGGTAAAATAGTGTTCATTGGTGATCCGGTGCAGTTGCCACCTGTAGAAGGCAAGGATCCATTCTCACCAGCGCTGAACGCTGAATTTCTGCAAAGACGCTACCAGGTAGCGGTGATGGAGGCGGAGTTGACCGAGGTGTTGAGGCAGCAGTCTGGTAACAGCATTTTGCAACTCGCTACCGAGCTCAGACGCCGGGTAGTGAACAGGCAATATGGCGATTGGGAGTCCTTGATGGCATGCACAGCAGAAGGGATTTTCATCGCAAGAAATCAGGATATGCTGATAAGTCGATACCTGGAAAGGGTAAAGCATGGGTTCGAGAATGGCATCATCATCACACACAGCAACAACCAGGCGTTGCATCTGAATCTCAAAATGCGCAATAAACTCCAGCAGGGATACCACGATTTGCCACAACCTGGAGAGGTACTGATGATCGCTCAGAACAGCTACCACGTGCCCCTTTCGAATGGAGATCGGGTACTGCTAAAGTCAGTGACACCAGCGGGTGCAGTCAAGGGCATCAAAATGCTCAAAGTAGATGTGGAGGCTCTCCACAATGGTCAGACCTATACGACCTATCTCATCCAGGATTTTCTTTTCAATGCAGACCCCAATCTTTCCTCCGAGGACGCCAGAAAACTCCTCATCGATTTCGACCAGCGGGCCAGGAAGAACAACCTGAAGAGGAACTCGGAACCGTACAAAATGGCCATGCGTGCCGATCCCATCCTCAATGCCCTGCGGGCCAAGTTTGGCTATGCCGTCACCTGTCACAAGGCCCAGGGTGGTGAATGGCCTCAATGCTTTTTGAACCTGAGCGAAACGCTCGACAAAATGGACCCCGAGAGCCGATATCGGTGGCTCTATACGGCTGTGACAAGGGCAAAACACCGCTTGGACATCAAACCAGTGTACAGGGGCATTTACCGACGCAGGTGAGGGGGGCGTCATTGCTGGGTTTCCTTCTCTTTTTGATCGGCTTTCACCTCCCTGAGAGAGCCGTCGATTTCGGAACCAGTCCCGTTCTGGCATGGATTATGAAGAAGTTTTATTTGAGGGAAACATCCAGCCGTGGCATGCGTATGGATATCTCTGAAGATCAATGAGTGGAGAGGCCAACGTTTGGAGAAATTCATGTTCAGCGCTGGCTGGCAGGAGCACATGTCAGCCGAAAATGGCAAAGGGAAGCGCAGGTGGCTGCTGCTAATATAGACCTACAGCGGTTTGTATCAGAGGAGGAAAAACGAGGAAATCTACCAAAGAGACGATCGGAAAATAATTGACCGGCATTTGAAAAAATTATCCATTTAATTCGAAAGAAATGAAACCAGGTCTTTGGGTACTTTTTCTTTTCCAGCTTGCGATTTTCGGTGGGTGTGTGGACAGTAATCCTCCGGCCGAGGTGAAGCCACATGTGGACCCCCATCAATTGACCACGGAAGCGGCTTGCAAGACTTTGTTGGTGGTGATGGAAGACCGCTCGGGATCCACCGATGTTCACAGGAAATTCACGCTCGAGGATTATGAGCAATTGTTGCGGCATTTCGTGCAGAAACATGCGGGAGTAGTAGCCGTGCGGGTCATAGGCAATGTGCCCCTGTCCGATCGGGATTTTTTCCGCTTCGAAGTGCCACCGGCTTATGATCACAAACCCATGCCTCCCGATGCCACGCTCAGTGAAAAAGCTGCGGTAAATAATCAGAACAAGGCCATCACCGCGCTGAACGATTCATTGCAGCAGGCGGCCATGGACAATATCGGACAGTGGTTGGAGCTGATCCGGGAAAAGGTCATCGAGTATAGGCCGCAAGGCGGCAAGGATATGACCGACGTAGTGGAAGCACTGGAGCATTTGAATGACATTCTCCACGAACAAGTTTTCAAGAATTACGACAATGTAGTAGTGGTGCTATTCAGCGACGGGGTGCATGATATCGATGGACGAACACTCCAAGGAGTCTTGAAGATCGATCGCCCACTGGAACTGGTTCTCTTGGGTTGGAAAGATGAGTCCATTTTTTCGGGTGCGAGCCACATCATTCGTTTCGAGGCGAAAGATGGTTTCCTGTCGTGGTGGCGAAATTACAAGTGCAGTAAAAAGAAAAATTGAACCTTATCAACTCCCGTGTTATGAATGATCGAGGACTGTCAGCGACTGATCGGGCGAGAAACGAATATCGACTGGCCAATGATTTTGCCATTCGAGGCAACAAATGTGCCTGTGAGGCCCGCCTTTTGATACCCCGCTGGAAGCAATTGGAGGATCGGCTGGAAAATTGGGATCGCATCATGTCCACGGCCTCTGTGGGTATATTTTGCTTCCTGTTCGTTTTCGTGTGCCTGGTCGAATATTATTTTTCAAAAGAAATATACCGAGACATTTTGCGTGATGCCCCTTGGCTGATTGCCCTGGGCTTCATAGCAGTGGCCATTTTCATATCGGAAATGGTCGTTTACAAATTTTCACCACAGAAGCGCTGGTTGATGTTCTATGAGCTGCGCAACAACAAAAACCTGGATGACAAGACAGATGACGAAATCACGGAGATCGTAAACAAGCTCACCAACAAATATTTTTGGATCGGTCTCATTTTCGCAATAGCCATGTTGGCCGGTTTGTACTTCTTGTCCATGGAGCGCGTGGAAAAGGAGCTCGCCGCGGGCGAACGCCAGAGCGGTTTCAACATCCAGGACCTCATGCCCGTCATCCTCTATGCCGTGGAGATCATCGTGGGTGTATATGTGTGGTATTTCATTCGGCGGATCTTTCTCGGCATACGCCGGCGCATACTGAAGAGGCAGATAGACAAGCTCGTGTTCGAATGTGCCCAACTTACGACCGATGCGGTCAGGAAATACCACGATGCCGAAAAACACGGCTACGACGCCCGGAACGAACCGGTGAGCGACGACCTGCAGGAAGCCCTTTATCGCCACAGCCAAAAGGAGCGCAAGGATTTTTTGGAATATGTCGCCATGTGTGAAGAGCGCAAGCTGCAGGTGACTTTCAACATCATGGATCCCACCAGGAAAAAACTCAAGGCCACCGTCCATGCCGTGACGGATTTCAAGGTCAGTGCCACCACGGCCTCCAATGGCGATGGCCGGGCCGTCCTGATATTCAATACCTATCCTGGCGACTCCGTGCGCGACATCTGGGTCAAGCCCGTCGGTGGGCACGAGGTGTACATGCAGGGTGCATATACTTTCGATTCCGACGAATATGTGCTTTACATAGAAGATGAGCTCCCCGCCTCGCAAGCTCCTGCCAAGGCTTCTTCAGCAACTGAAACCCAGGTTCAGCAACCAAATGGTGAGCAGGTAGGAGCCGAGGATGATGGAGAAAATCCGTTGCATCAACCCCCTGGCGAAAAAGAATGAATATTCGAGGCGGCTGTCAGTGGGTGTGCTGCTCCACGTTGACGATCGGGCAACAGGCGTTGTGTTTGGCAGATATTTTTGTAAAAACCGGCTGCTGCCCGTCACAACCTGCCATTCCAAACCGGATTTTTCATCCTATCATTTTCTTGACGGCAATGGGTGCCGGTCAGCGTGTTTTGAATGAAATGTCTTTTCCTTCTGCCCTTGCCTGTCTAACCATTTGCTGGTATTCTTCAGGCAATGATCTCAGAGGTACGAGAAATCCGTCAACCATTACCATTTCGGCCATCGGGTTGCTCCTTTGAACCATTGCCCTGGAAAATTCCGGGTCCCAGGGGCCCACTTTCAGCATATCCCTTATCTGTTTCGATTTTTGACCGAAGGAGGATTTACTCGTTCCAAAAAATTCACTGATCTCATCCAGGGATACATAGGGTTCTTGCTCCTTGTCGAACAAAAAATTGATGGTTCCAATGGCATGGATGATGCCTGCGGCCCATACATGAACTTTGCCCGTGGCAAGAGGCTGGGTACGCTTGCGTCCTAATTTTTCAAGCATCCGCTTCGATAATTCAAAATATTCCTCGTCCAGCTTCTGCGAACAAAATGCTTTGAGGAGTTCGAGTATCTCCTGTTGTTTGGCTTGTAGTGCTTTCTTTTCCATGTGCAGCAATTTGATGAGTGGGAAAGTACTGGTGCATCCCGGGGCGAGGTTTACAAAGCTAAAGTCTTGTTTTTTCCTGGTTAGAAACCAGCACCCTCTTTTCACATCAAGCAGATGAAATACCCCTCAGGGACATGCCAGACAAATATAAATACCAACACAAAATACAGCATGGGTTCCCTCAACTTTCAGTGCCGTGGCCGTTTTGCGAAGCGAGGAAAAAAATACCGCTGGCGGGTGGAGATAAATTCGAAACATGGCGGGCATGGTGGTAGCGCTGATCATGTGGGCCACCATACCAGGGGCGCTGAGGTCTGGATTGGGGCGCATTGCCATTCGAGGCGCTGACTTAGGGTCAGCTCCTCGTTTCTCTCTCACCGGGGACCTGCCTTTTCGTCGAACGGGAGTTCGACCTTACCTCACCACCAACTTGCCCGTTACCACTTTCCCCTCGGCGATGATGCGGTAGAAGACCATGCCATTGGCGGTGGCTGGCAGCTGCACTTCGTGGATGCCGGTTTTTAGCCAGGTGTCGGTGAGCAGGAGCCGGCCATCGACGCTGTACAGGTGCAGGCTGGCAGAGCCGTTGCCGTTTTGCGAAGCGACGAAAAAACTACCGCTGGCGGGGTTGGGATACACTTTGAAGTCAGGGGGCTCGGTGCCGGTAGTGGCGTTGGGTTCTATCAGTTCGAGGGCTTTTTCCACGGCGGCCAGGGCGTCCACACGGCCATAGCCGTAGGTGTGGTTGGGCACTTCGGTGCCGGGTATGCCGCCGCATTCCTGGTCGGTGGTGAGGGGCACGGCGGTTTGTCGGAGGATGTCTTCGATGAGGTCGGGTTGGCCGGCCAGGTCGGGGTTGGCGCTGATCATGAGGGCCACCACGCCGGCCACGTGGGGTCCGGCCATGCTGGTGCCGCTGAAGCTGGCATAGCCGCCAAAGCGGATGCTGGAGCGCACGCCCACGCCGGGGGCGCTGAGGTCGGGTTTGAGGCGCATGCTGCCGTCGATGGTCACGGGGCCCCGGCTGCTGAAGCCTGCGATGGTGTCGCCCTGGTTGGTGGCGCCCACGGCAAAGGCGGCGTCGAACATGGCCGGCGGGGCGCTGATACTGCTACACGAAGGGCCGCTGTTGCCGGCCGAGACCACCACCACCGTGCCGGCCAGCCGCAGGTTCTGGATGGCCAGGTTCATCACGGCGAAATTGCCGGGGGTGCAGCCCTCCACGGGCGGGCAGTACCAGGAGTTGGCAATGACGTGTGGCGCCCGCTCCGGGTCCGGGTTTTCGTCGTTCAGGTCGGTGGGCGCCAGGAACCACTGGAAGCACTCGAGGTAGGTAAACGGCGAGCCCCAGCCACGTTCCATGTTGCGGCAGCCACACCATTGGGCCTCGGGTGCCACCCCGATTTCGTTCTCTCCATCCAGGCCCACCATGGTGCCCATGGTATGGGTGCCGTGGTTGTTGTCGTCGCAAGGTTCAGGGCTGTCCAGTCCGCAGGGGTTGTTGGCGGGGTCGGGCAGGCTGTCGTTGTTGAGGGGGCTGAGTTCGTGGATGGCGTCGTGCCAGTTGTAGTTGTGGTCGGCGGTGTCGGTGGCGGCGTCGTAGCCCCGGTAGCTGGCTTTCAGTGCGGGGTGCGTCCAGTCGTAGCCGGTGTCCTGGCCGCCCACGGTGACGCCCTGCCCCCGGATGCCCATGGCCCAGACCTTGTCGGCACCAATTTTTTCGAGGCCCCATTCGATGGTGCGGGCGCCTCCTTGGGGATCTGCAGGCAGTGGGCGTTCGAGGCGAATGGGGGGATTGTCGGCGATGAATGCCACGTCCGGTCGCTGGGCCAGCTGCAGGAGCAAGGGCCGGTCGGCCTTTACCAGGAGGGCATCGACGATGTACAGGGGCCGGTACTCGGCTCCATAGGCTTCCAAGTATCGGCGTATGTCGGCCTGTGCCTGTTCGGCCACGAGACGCAGTTTTTCTAAGACGTATCGGGCTTTTTCGGTTTTGCCACGCAGATTTCTTGCTGCCGAGAGGTCAGCTTGAGTTTGCATGACGACGAGGCATTCGACCACGGCGTCCTCGGCCGTTTTGACCAGGAGAGTGGAATCCACTTTGCCGGTTTGATCCTGGCCGAAAGCTGCCAAAAAGCAGCACATCAAACAGGTTAGCATATACATTTTGGGCATGGCGCGCTGGTTGTGGTGATTCATTTTCGTATGTGCTGGAGCAAAGGTTGTACATCGTGGCCAATCCCGTGGGGTCAGAAGTACAATTTTCAGGCCTGCCCCGTGAGAGGGGAGCCATTGGCTGACTGACTGCAGCCAGTACTCCGAGTACTGTCAACAGTGTCGGCAATGTCAGCAGACGGCAGTGTAGCGGTGTCAGCGGAGGGTTGCCCCGCCCTGACCGTCACCCCCCCTCAGGTCCAACGGAACGCACGCGCCACTCGAAACATGGGCATATCTTTGAAGACGCTGCCAGGAACTTTCAATCGCCGATTCCAAAGCTTTCCCACCATGCGAGTACTCCACCTGCCGACCTATCTCCTTTTGCACTGGCTTCTGTGCTTTTTGCTGGCTGGTGCCCATGCGCAGGTAAACTACCAGCGGCTGGTGAGTTCCCCAGGACAGGGCCTCGGCGGACTTGCTGCCGCCAACCACCCCGACGGCGGATTGGTAGTGGGAACGCTCGGGGGGCAGGTGCTCCGGTTCGACCCTTACGGCAATCTGCTCACTGCATTCGACGTGGACAGCTCGGGGTTGGGCGACGTGCTCGTCGATGCCGTTGGCAATGTTTATCTGTCGTGCCTCAGCTCCATCGCCGAAGGGTTGGACGTACAAATGGTGATATGCCTTTCGGCGACGGGTACCAAATTGTGGGAGCGTGTGGCGGGTGGAGGGCTGTTTTGGAATGGCCGGCTGGCGTGGGGGCCTGGTGGGGCCCTGCTCGTGCTGACTGAGTCTCTCCATGGGGGCCTTGCCGACACCTTGTGCTACACAGCTTTTGACGCCAGTGGCAACCGGTTGTGGGGGCGTTGCGTCACTGTGGCGGGTCGGCTGCCTAGAGGCACATCCGCCGCGGGCCTACCCGACGGCTGGCTGCTGGCTGCCAGCGATTCCCTCGGCGCCTATCTCATCCGCCTCGATGCTGGTGGGATGCCCGTGTGGGTGCGCCATCTACCTGCTTTTTACGCCACTGACCTGGGGCATTTCCCCAATGGCGACCTATTCGTCGGAGGCAGCGTGGATGGTTCCAACAAGGTGGTGGTGGCTCGACTCGATGGAGAGGGCCAGGTGCGCTGGGCCCGGCGAGTGAGCAATTTGGTCACCGTCATCGGGAATGCGGCCGTAACACCTGCGGGCGACATCGTCGTGCGCACCTATTTCGGCAACGACATGGCTGGCCTGGTACTGCTCGACGGGACGGGGCAACTCCAGTGGAGCCGTGGCTACCCGGCGTCCAACTTCACCACCGGCAGGCCACTGCCCACTACCCATGGTGGATTTGCCCTGCCCCTGCGCGCGCCCGGGCAAGGCCTGTCCGAGCTGATCATCCTCAAAACGGACGGAGCGGGCCGCGTGAACTCCTGTCCGGCTTTCGACATTTGCCCAACAGTCGAGAGCCTTGACCTCGACCTTCATGCCATGCCGTTCCTCGCCTCGGATTTCCACTTCGATTCCACGATTTCGCGGGCCATTTTCCCCCTCGACGCCATGGTGAGCGACTACTGCTCGCCCAAGGAACTTCCCTCGGCATCCTTCGATTTTCCCGATACCCTCTGTACGGGTGCCAGTGCCGAACCCACCAACCTGATGAATGGGGGTGCCCATGGCGTGTGGTGGGACTTCGGGCCGGCCGCCATTCCTCCCACTTCACCACTACCGGTGCCCGGGCCCGTGCGCTTCACTTCCCCCGGCACTTTCGAGTTGAAACAGGTAGTCACCTTTGCTGGCTGCACCCAAAGTTTCCATCGTCCAGTGGTCGTGCTGCCGGGGCCGCCTACCGATCTGGGCCCCGATACCGTGGTGTGCAAGGCTACTTCGTTGTTGCTCGAGGCGGCATGCGAACCACCGGAATCCTGCACCTATCTCTGGAGCGACGGCAGCACAGGCCCCCGACTCGAGGTGAATCGCAACGGCCATTTTGCCGTGACCGTCAGCGACGAAAGCTGCGAATCCGTCGATTCGATCTGGGTGCGGTTCTTCGACCAAACCTGGCCCGACGCCTACGTGGCCCTCCCTGCCGATACGTTCCGATGCGAGGACGATACCCTCTACCTCGACGCCACCACCCCCGGTGCCACGGCCTACAGATGGAGTACGGGCCAGCCATCGGCCCAAATTGCCATTACCAGTGGCGGCAACTTCGGCGTGGAGGTGTTTTTCGAAAATTGCACACTGCGCACGACCGTGGAGGTACACGAGGGGGATTGTGCTTCGAAGGTGTACGTACCCTCGGCTTTCTCGCCCAACGGCGACGGCTACAACGATGTGTTCATGCCCTATGGGCCCGAAATTGTTTTCTGGCGACTGCGCATCTTCGACCGATGGGGGGGAATGCGTTTCGACAGCGGCGACTCGATGCTGGGTTGGGATGGTACCTCGGGGGGCGAGGCCGCACCGCCAGGTACCTACATTTGGATGCTCGAGTACTTGCTGCGCCGCGACGGAAAAATCAGGCGACTCGCAGGAGAGGTGGTTTTGATGAGGAACTGAGGAATCGAGGAACCGAGGAACCGAGGAATCGAGGAATCGAGGAACCGAGGAATCGAGGAATCGAGGAACCGAGGAATCGAGGAATCCCTGTCTGCCGACCAGCCTGTCTGTCGACAAACAGGCAGGTCGAGCCTCAGACCAAGCATTCACCACTACCTGAGGAATCGAGGATTCGAGGAACTGAGGAATGAGTGCAGTGCAAAAATTTTTTTTCTGTTTGAAATGGGTGTAAGTCTCGTTGGTTGGGTGAAGGCGAGTCCGCTTTTTACTCCTGACAGCACTTGGAGTGCTGTTCGGAGAGAGGCACTTGGAGTGCTGTCGGGAGAGAAGTTCCTCGGTTTTTCTCACCAACTGACTTTTTTCAGGGGATTCAGTTCCCCGTCTGGCCTGGCGCGATCCGGACAGGCTCAAATCCTCCACTTTTCAATTCAACATCGATTTCCGGCACTGCAAAATGAGGATGCCCAACCTTTTCTCAACCTGCCATCCTCACTTCAGCCATCGGTCGAGCCAGTTGAAGAATTCCCGTTGCCATAGGATGCCATTTTGACAAGAGAGCACCCAGTGGTTTTCATCGGGGAAGTAGAGCAGGCGGCTGGGGATGCCGCGCACGCGGGCAGCGGTGAAAGCCTGGAAGGCCTCTGACTCGGGTACGCGGAAGTCGCGACCACCCTGGATGATGAGGATGGGTGTGTCCCAGCGGTCCACGTATCGGTGTGGGCTGTCGTGCTGGTAGGTTTCAGGTTGGGGTTTTTGCCAGTAAGGGCCGCCGAGGTCGTGATTTACGAAAAAGAGCTCCTCGGTGGTGCCGTACATACTCTCGAGGTTGAACACGCCGTCGTGGGCGATGAAGGCCTTGAAGCGCTTGTTGTGGTTGCCGGCGAGCCAGAAGACGCTGTAGCCGCCGAAGCTGGCCCCGACTGCGCCGAGGCGGTTGCGGTCCACCCAGGGTTCGGCGGCCACGTTATCGATGGCGGTGAGCAGGTCTTGCATGGCCTGGCCGCCCCAGTCGCCGGCGATTTGGTCGTTCCATTCCTGGCCGAAACCGGGCAAGCCGCGGCGGTTGGGAGCCACGACGACATAGCCGTTGGCGGCCATCATCTGGAAGTTCCAGCGGTAGCTCCAAAACTGGCTGACCATGCTCTGGGGGCCGCCCTGGCAGTAGAGCAGGGTGGGGTATTTCTTGGAAGGGTCGAAGTCGGGCGGGAAGATGACCCAGACGAGCATGCGCTTGCCGTCGGTGGTTTTGACCCATCGGCCCTCCACCTTGCCGGTTTTGACATTGGCCAGCAGCTGGCTGTTGGTGTAGGTGAGCTGGGTGCTGCGGCCGCCGTCGAAGGGCTGGAAGAAAATTTCGTGGGGTTCTTGCATGCTGCAGCGCACAGTGACGAGGCCGGTGGAGGTGACGGCGAAGGGGCCGAAGTTGAATTGGCCGGCCGTGTGTTGGGTGAGTTGCTGGCCGCGGTCCAGGTCGATGGAGAAGAGCTGGACGGTGCCCTGGATTTCGCTTTCGAAGAAGATGCGTTTGCCGTCGGGCGACCACTGGGGGCCGAGGGCGTTTTGGTCGAGGCCGGCGGTGAGTTCCCACTTTTGGCGGGTGCGGAAGTCATAGAGAAAAATGCGGTGGCGGTCGCTTTCGTAGCCGGGCGTTTGCTGGCTTTCCCAGGCGAGGTATCGGCCGTCGGGGCTGAAGGCAGGGTTGAGGTCGTAGCCTTCCATGCCTTCTGTGAGGTTGGTGGTGGTGCCTTCGAGCAGGTCGTAGAGGAATATGTCGGAGTTGGTGCTGATGGCGGCGGCCGTTCCACGGAGTTTCTTGCAGGTGTAGGCGATGTAACGGCTGTCGGGGCTCCAGGCGATTTGCTCCATTCCACCGAAAGGCTTGAGGGGGCTGTCGTAGGGTTCGCCCATGATATTGCGGGGTGAGCTGGTGAGCTGGCCGTTGGCATAGTCGGCTACGAAGATGTTGCTGTAGGCGCCGTCTTCCCATTCATCCCAGTGGCGGTACATGAGGTCATCGAAGATGCGGGCGTTGGCCTTGGGCAAGTCGGGATAGATGTCGCGGGTGGTCTTGTCGTACTGGACGTCGGCGGTGAAGAGGATTTTGCGGCCGTCGGGGCTGTAGCGAAAGCCGTTCATGGCTATGTCGGACACTTGACGGGCGTCAGAGCCGTCGGGGTTCATTTCCCAGAGATTGCCGCCGAGGAGGTAGCCAATTTTGCGGCCGTCGGGCCGGAATCGGGCTTCGGCTTCGTTGCCGGTGGTATTGGTGAGTTGGAGCATTTGTCCGGCGGCCGAGCCGTCCGAGGGGATGAGGTACAGGTCGCGGTAGGCCTTGTTTTCGGCGATGTCGTAGCGCGTGACGGCGTAGAGGACCTGGCGGCCATCGGGAGAGACGTCGTAGAGGCTCACGCGGCCGAGCGACCAGAGCAGTTCGGGGGTATAGCGCTGTTGAGCAGGGGATTGCTGGTTGCAAAGGATGCTGAACAAAAGCAGGAGGAAAGAGTGGAAACGCATGGCAGCTTGTTTTTGACCGGTTGAGATTAGGCTGGTTTGTCAATTTGAAAACGCGTAGACGGTGGTGCTGCGGTAGGTCTGGCCGGGGCGCAACACGGTGGACGGAAAATGTGGCTTGTTGGGTGAGTCGGGGAAATGTTGGGTTTCGAGGCAGAAGCCCCAGCGGTCTTGATAGACGGTGCCGCCTTTGCCAGTGTATCGGCCGTCGAGGAAATTGCCGGAGTAAAACTGCATGCCGGGTTCGGTGGTCAACACACGCATGCGGCGGCCACTGTGGGGGTGGAAGACCTCGGCAGCGAGCTGGAGGGGATGGGCCTCGGGGTCGCGGTCGAGCACCCAACAGTGGTCGAAGCCCTGGGCGATGCGGAGTTGTGCGTCATCGGCGTCGATGTCCTGGCCGATGGGTTTGGGCGAGCGGAAGTCCATCGGCGTGTCATCTACGGGTCGCAGCTCGCCGGTGGGGATGAGGGTGGCGTCCACGGGCAGGAAGCGGCTGGCCTGTATGCTGAGCACGTGGTCGAGCACGTCGGAGCGACCACCGCCGAGGTTGAAATAGGAGTGGTGGGTGAGGTTGACGACGGTGGGCTTGGTGGTGCGGGCGGCGTAGTAAATGACCAGTTCGTCGGCATCGGTGAGGAAGTATGTCACCTGGGCGAGCAGTTCGCCGGGGTAACCCTCCTCGCCGTCGGGGCTGCGATACCAACACTGCAGGCCGACTCCCGGCTGCCGGGTGGGGCAGTCCTCGGCGTTGACGTGGGGAAGCATCTGCACGCCCCAGATTTTTTTGTCGAAACCCTCGATGCCGCCGTGGAGGTGATTGGGCCCGTCGTTTTTGGCCAGCTCGTAGCGTTTGCCATCGAGGGTGAAGGCGGCCCCGCCAATGCGGTTGGCATAGCGGCCAACGGTGCTGCCGAAGTAGGGGTTGTCGGTCAGGTAGGGTGGAAACGAGTCGTAGCCGAGCACGACGTCGGCGAGTTTGCCATGGGCGTCCGGCACCTCGAGGCTGATGAGCGTGGCGCCATAGTTCATGATGCGGGCGCGCAGGCCGTTGCCGTTGGTGAGGGTGTACACCGTGACGGCCTCGCCGCGGGGGGTGGTGCCGAAAGGTGCTTCGGTGATGGTGGGTTTCATGCGGTTTTCGTTATTGGATGCGGACTCGGCGGTGGTGCTGTCGTTGCTGCTGCCCTGCCGGCAACTGGCCAGCAAGACCAGCAGTCCGAGGGTGAGGTATGAAAAAGTTTTTGTCATGAGCGCACTGTAAAATTGGCGTGACGAACGTGACGAACGTGACAAACGTGACAAACGTGACGAACGTGACGAACGTGACGAACGTGACGAACGTGACGAGCGTGACGAGCGTGACGAGCGTGACGGGGGTGATGAACGTGAGGGGCATGAAAATACCGGTGGAGAATTATTCATCCTGATGGCTTTGTGCAGGTGACTTCGTCATAGGTCAATCAGTTTGGAAGCTGAGGCATGTGCGAGGCGTCGTCGCTTAGCTCGATTTCGCGCTCCTTGAACACCACGCCGTATTCCTCGAGTTCCTGCAGCACCGGCTCGTACACTTCCCTCTGCACAGGGATGTGCACGCCGCGGGCTTGCACCTTGCCGAGCATGACGAGTTTGGCAAAAATGCCGAGCGGCAATCCCACCAGGCGGGCCATGGCGGTGTCTTCGGCGTTGCTGCCCTCCAACACCAGGGTGGAATACCGGCGGTACTTTTTCCCCTGGAGCTCGTAGTCGAACTCGTGTTGCATCACGATGAGGTCGCGGTCGTTGGGCTCGAGTTTCCATTTCTTCAGCAGTAGATTCTCGAGGATAAAAGCCGGCGTGGCGTTGGGCAATCCAATTTTTTTCTTGCTGAAAAGGCCCAGCCAATCCAGCTTTTTCATCACGGGTGAGAACTCGCGCTCGCCGATGAGCTCGGCGATTCGTTCGCGGACGCTGGCGCCAGGGCGTCCAGGTTTTGCCAGGTAAGCCTCCATGAGTTCGTGGTAGGTTATGCGGTCGCTGTCCACGATGGGGTAGGTGGCATCGGTCAGGCCGATTTGCACCAGTGCGTTCCAGGCGTCGCAAAAGCCCCGGTAGCGCATAGTGCCCCGGTACAGGGTCGGAATGTCGCCCAGGCCATAGGCCTCGCGATACAGCAGGGCCTCGCGGTTGGCGTACACCTCGAAGGGCTCGTCGAAGCCGGGTACCTCCACCAACCGATATTCCTTGAACAGCCGGTTGTAGGGGATGTACTTGAGCTTGCCGTCTTCGAGGTATTGGGCCGTGCCCTGACCGGCGAGCACGACATTGCGGGGATTCCAGGTGAATTTGTACCGCCAGGGGTTCTTCCCGATGCAGTCGGGCGCTATCAGACCGCCTGCGTTGGAGCGAAAGGCCAGCAGCTTGCCTCCCCGTGCCTTGATTTCGTCGATGCTCTTCATGGCCGACATGTGGTCGATGCCGGGGTCGAGGCCCAGCTCGCCCATGAAAATGAGCTCCTGGTTGCGAAACTCGTCGGCCAGTTTGTAAATGTCTTTCGACACATAGGAAGCCGTGATGAGGTGCTTGCGCAAGGCGATGCAATCGTGGGCCACCTCGATGTGCAAATGAGCAGGCAGCAGCGAAACCACGAGGTCGGATCTGGCAATGAGCTGGCGCCGGTCGTTGGCCTTGGTCACGTCTAGCCAGACGGCCCTCCCGTGGGTATGGCCTCCCACCTTTTTCTCCGCAAGCTTCAAGTCCGCATCGGCTACGATGGCCGACCAGTTATGTTCGGCAGCTCGTGCCAGCGTGTAACGTATCATCGCTCCTGCCGACCTGCCTGCTCCGAGTATCAGTATGTTTTGCATGGGTTAGGTATGGCGATTATGAGGATTACCTGTCTGCCGCCCAGTCTGTTGGCAGGCGCGCCGGGGCTGGCTCCGTCAGCTTCTACTGCCATGTCGGCGGAGTTTGCCCAAGTGCCGGGCAAAGATGCAACCCGCTGCTGACTTTGAGCGTAAGGCGCTTACTTTGCCACTCATCAAAACCGCTGGACATGGAATCTCGCAGCGTAGCATTTACTTACACCGTCTATCAGGAACCCGATTCACTCCCCGACGACGACCTGGCACTGCTGGTGCTTGCTCGGCGCACGATGGAGCATGCCTGGGCACCTTACTCCGGCTTCCGGGTGGGGGCTGCCGTGCGGCTTGCCGATGGTACCATGCTGGCTGGTGCCAACTATGAAAACGCATCCTACCCACTTAGCCTTTGTGCCGAAAAGGCCGTGCTTGCTGCTGCCCATGCCCAGCACCCCAACCTGCCGGTCGTCGCCCTGGCCGTCGTGGTCGCAAACAGCAAGCGGAAGGTTTATCAACCCGCTGCTCCCTGTGGCGGATGCCGGCAGGTAATCCTCGAAACCGAAAGAAAGAACAAGACGCCCATCCGCATCATCATGCAGGGCGATTCCGGCCCAATCTACGTCGTGGAAAAAGGCAGCGAGCTGCTCCCCCTCGCCTTCGACGATAGCTGGCTGTGAGCTCGGGTGTGCAGCCCATGGGGTGACAGCTCACCTTGCAGCTGTTTGCCACGGCCTCGATGGCCGCGTGATTGGGCCAGTTCGGCGAAGGAGAGGCCTTTCATTTCAATTTTCCGTTTGCTGCCCTTCGAGCCATTTGCGACGCCACTGGGCCAGCATTTCTTCGGTGCGTTTTTCCATGTGGTCGGGGTTGATGTCGTACTCGGGCGTAGTGGATCCGTTACCGGGAAACTCCTCCACAAAGATGGTAGAGGTGGGAAAGGCAAAGCGAACGCCCAAGTGGTTGGCCAGCGTCAGGATGCCAAAGGCGAGCTTTTCGCGTTCCTGCAATTCTTCCTGGAACGTTTTCACGGCGATGTGGCAGCGGAAATAGATGTTGAGAGAGCTGTCGCCGAAGGAATGAAAATACACCAGGAAGTTGTCCTTCTTGGTCAGCGGGTGGGATTCTATCATCTTGCGCAAACCTAGGATGAACTGCTCGAGCAGCGCTGGCGGGGTGTCGTATGTGACCCCGAGCGTAGCCTTGAACATGCGGTACTGCCGCACACCCATGTTGGTGATGGCGGCCGAGGCTATTTCGTTGTTCGGTATCGAGACCAGGGAGCTGTCTTGCGTGCGCAGGCGGGTGGAGCGGAACCCCACCTCCACCACCTCGCCTTCGATGCCCGACATCACGATCCAGTCACCAATCTGGAAAGGCTGGTCGAAGAAGATCATGGCCGAACCGATGAGGTTTTTCACCGTGTCCTGGGCGGCCAATGCCAGTGCCAAACCGCCTATGGAAACCCCGGCGATGAGCGCCGCCACGTTGACCCGCAACAAACTCAAAATGTAGATGATTGCACTGATGACCACCAGCACTTGCAATCCCCGGTAGAGGATCGGAAGCAATTGCTCGTCGAGCTTGCTCTCCGTGCTCATGGCAAAGCGTTCGGCATATATCCGCACGATATCGATGATGCTCATCAAAAGCATGGTCACCAGCACCACCACACCGATTTGCACCCCGCGCAACAGCCAGGCCATCGTCAGCACGGGCAGCTTCAGCATGGGCAGCATTTGCAACAACACCACACCCACCACCACCAAACTCGCCCGGCGGGCGATGGTGAATATCTTCTCCTTGTCTTGCAAGGGCTGACTGAAACGCGAGCGAGACAACAGCCGCACCACCGGCCGCAATGCGCGCGACAACACCCAGTGCAACAGCCAAGCCCCCAACAGCAGGATGGCGATGCCCAACCATTGCCAGGCATGCAAACCCAGGAACTTGAATCCCAACTGCGTGGGCACCAACCTCAGGAGGGCATCGGTGCCCCAGGGGTACACTTCCTTGTGCAGCTTCGGAATGGAGCGAACCGTATGGGCCGAGTAGTACCACTTGCCGTCGATGCGCTCCAGGTACACGTCGGGCAACAGCTTGGGAAAGAGCTTGTAAATAGGCTTTTGCGACACCGAATCGGTCCAGTCAGGCACGTCGGGCACTTCGTCGAGGTTTACGTAAAGGCCTTTGCCATCGAGTACTTCCTTGAGCATGATGGCGAGGCGCACGGCTCGGGCCGAATCCCCCGGCTGGTACAAGGTGCGGGCCGCCAGTGCAGGCTGGTAACTGTCGGGTTGCAGGTAGTAGAGATGGACGTACACGGTGTTGTAGGGCGTTTCGAGCGTCACCGGCGGCGGGAGCTCGTCTTGTCCCGAAGCGTATTTGAAAAAGCACAGAAGAAGTGAAAAGGCCAGAAGTAGTCGCTGCATGGTAGTGGACGTTGTGAGGTAGGTGTCGAACTGGGCGTTTGGCTGCAAAGATGCCCAAAGTGAGGCAAATGCCCAGCCCGCCACGCCTACCAGCGCCGCACAAGGGAGTGTTCAATCCAGTTGGAAATGGGCGGGCAACAGAAGCCTGGCGACGCAAGACAGACTGGCCTGGGCGCTTTACTCGAATGGATTTTGGAACAGCGGATTGTTGATGAATGAGGTGTCGGTCAAGGTTTTCAAAAAGGCGATGAGGGCCTTTTTGTCGTACTCGCTCAGGTGGAGCGGCTGGATGGACTGGGCGTTGACGTTGTCGATGAAATGCCCGCCGGAGTTATAGTGTTCGATGACCTCCTCGAGGGTTTGGAAACGGCCGTCGTGCATATAGGGGGCGGTGAGTTCGATGTTTCGGAGGGTGGGAGCGCGGAACTTGCCGTTGTCGCTGCGCTTGCCGGTGACGGCACCCCGGCCTTTGTCGGGGAAGTCGTCGAGGGAGCTGACGTTTTCGATGCCGTTGTTGAAATAATCATTGGAGCTCAGCAGCACGCCGCCGTCGTGGCAGTGGGCACAGTGGCCGGCGGTGGGGCTGTTGCTCAGGTCGTCGAAGAAGATGAAATAGCCATCGGTTTCGAGGTCGGAAAAAAGGAAGGGATCGGGGTCGTTTTGGTAGAATTTGCGGTCGAAGCGGGAGTTGGAGCTGATGAGGATGCGCTCGAACTGAGCGATGGCTTTGACGGCGAGCTCACGGGTTATTTCATTGGAATTGCGGATGCCGAATGCCTTGCGGAACTTTTCCTGATACATGGGATGGCGTCGGAGTTTTTTCTCGACGTTTTCCCAGGTATCGGCCATTTCGACGGGGTTTTCGACGGGGTGAAGGGCCTGGTCTTCGAGGCTGGGGGAGCGGCCGTCCCAGAAGAGGCCGTTGTCGAAGAAGCCTACGTTGATGAGGGCCATGGCGCTGCGGGTGCCCTGCAGGCCATTGACGCCGGTGCTGACGGCGGCGCCGTCGGCAAAGCTCTTTTTGGGGTCGTGGCAGGAGGCACAGGCGATGGTGCTGTCCACGCTGAGGATGGGATCGAAAAACAGGTGGCGGCCCAAGTCGATGCCTTCGTGCGTCAGGGGGTTGTCGGGCGGGATGTTCATGCTGGGGAACCCCGGTGGCAGTTGAAGCTGGTAGGGCGTGGGGGAGTAGGGGATGCCGGTGAGGTCCACGCCGTCCTCGGGTTTGGGTTGAGGGTCCTTGTTGCAAGCAGCCACAGCTGCGAGCAAGGCCAGACAAAAGAGGACAAACAGGATCTTGTTGCGCATGCTCGGCATTATTTGAGGGTCAGGGCGTACTGAAAGGCAGCCATGATTCTCTTGGCTAAGGTCAGGTCGTTGGGGTTGTGGGTGTAGAGGTTGGCCGGATCGGCCAGGTCGACGCGTCCGGCAGGATTGTCGTACAGACGGAGCAAGTCCACTTGGAGGGGAAAGGAGGTGGTTTTGCTGCCAGCGATTTCGAACGGCTGGGCGAGGCTGACCGTCACGTAAGATTCGTTGGTACCGCAATGGTGGCCGAAGGGGTGGTCTTCCCCGTTGTTTTCGATCATGCCGTCGTTGTCTTTGTCGTAGATGCCTTCAGATTTCAGGAAAATAAAGCTGCCCCAGTCGCTCCAGAAGTTGGCGTTGTAGGTATCGCGCAGCGGATTGCCGGCGGGTAGTTTGTTGGCATCCGCATTGTTTAGCGCAGGATCCACGCCGATGCCCAGCCGCAAGGCCTGGTAGCTGCCAACCGGCACGTCAGCGATGCTGATGGAAAGCGGGCGTTGTGCCTCTTCGAGCGAAGTATTGTCAGAGAAGTCGAGGTATTCGACGTCCAACACCTTGTGCCATTCTCCGGCTTGATCTTGCACCTCCACATTGGAAAGGTAGAAGGACAGGCGTTGGAAGAAGATTTTGTGGCCGTCGGGATAGGTATAAATCTGCTGGAAGACGAGCGGATCTCCGTCGTAGGTGGCAAAGAAATCGAGCTGCAATTCGCCCGCAGGTGGTGCATCTTTACCACACTTGAAAGCGGAGAAAATCATTGAAGCGGCCAGGATGGCTAAAAGGAAGGTAGATGTTTTCATGACGATGAGGTGATTGAGCGATGGCCAAAGTTAGTACTCATTCGAGTTGTGCGTTTGTAACATCGATTGCAGAAGACAGGTTTTGCCACAGCTTGTTTTTGATGGATTCCGTAGGCTCGCCGACGAAGTCGATGCCGTCGAAGAGGGCCAGGTAGTTGATGGTGAAGGTGAGTTTGACGTGGTGGCCGGGGCGGATTTGGAGGGGTGCAGGCAGGGGCAGGGTCAGCTCCAAGTTTTCGAAAAAAACCAGGGTGTCGGCGGGTGTACCGGGGAGCGTATCCCGGTAGAGTTTCACGAATCCGCTGCGATAGCCCTGCAGGGTGTCGTAGAGGAGGGTGTCGGCGGTGGAGAGGGGGTGATCGGCGGGCAGGTCGGAGGGTAGGGCGTGCCGGAGGGAGGATGGCAGCCCGATGGTGAGTTCGACTTGGTCGGTTTGGGTTTCGGCGATCAGGGTGCCGAGGGAGCGCGTCTGGATGATGTCACGATCGAGCTTGGCGAAGTTGTTTTCTGCAAAAAATTCGTTGCCGGCGGGATCGGTGAAGCCGAGTGAATCCTGCAGCAGGATGGGGTTGCCTTGGCTGTCGAGCAGGTGGATGCCAGACAGTAGGAAGCGGAAACGCCCCACTTTGAAATAGTGGAACTTGTCGAGCGGGCTTGGGTAGGGCGTGTCGTAGCGGAAGGTGATGGATGTATCGGGATTGGGGGGCCAGACGGCCTGGTGGCGGAAAGTCACTTTGAGCGCGGGGTAGGTGCAACAATCGCTACACGGGTCGTCGGCGGTGACGTCGTAGTTGACGGCCCTGACGTCGAGGCAGCCCTCCTTAGGTTCGTAGCAGGAGGTGAGTACAGTCAGGAGCAAGAGTGGTGCGAAACGGGTAGCGACCATGTGGGCGGGGTTGGGGTCGTTGTCAGGCCCTCATTTTCATGCGCTTGACCAGCCAGGCCTGCAGGATGGGTTTGAAGCCCATGCGTATGTCGGCTTCGACGAAGTCGATTTGATACTGCATGCACTTGAGTTGGAGGTTTTTCTTGAATTCCTGCAGTTGTTTGACGTAGTGTTCCTTGACCTGGTTTGGCTGCAGGCGCAGTTGTTCACCTGTTTCGATGTCGATGAACAGGTAGGGGCGGTTTTCGAACTCGAAATCCATCTCGAGGCGCTTGTCCACGGTGTGGAAGAGGATGACCTCGTGCTTGTTGTGCTTGAGGTGTTGCAAGGCGCCAAAGAGGGCTTCGGTGTCGGCCGATTGTTCGAACATGTCGCTGAAGATGACGACCATGCTGCGTTTGTGGATGCTGTCGGCGATTTCGTGGAGGGCCTGGGCGGCGGCGGTGTGTTTGTTGCGCTGGGGGTTGTCGAGCAGCTGTTGCAAGTAGGTGAGCAGGAGCCGATAGTGGGAGGTGGAGCTCTTGCAAACGGTGTGCTGCCTGACTTCGCTGTCGAAGATGCTCAGCCCGAAGGCGTCGCGCTGTTTTTGCAACAGGTTCATCAGCGAGGCGGCAGCCAGGGCTGAAAAGCCCAATTTGTTGAGCGGCTTCCCGGCAGACGGGTTCATTTCCGGGAAGTACATGCTCGATGAGGCATCCACCACGATCTGGCAGCGCAGGTTGGTCTCTTCCTCGAAGCGCTTCACGTAGAGGCGGTCGGTGCGGGCGTACACCTTCCAGTCGATGTCTTTGGTACTCTCACCGGGGTTGTACAGGCGGTGCTCGGCGAACTCCACCGAGAAGCCGTGGAAGGGGCTTTTGTGCAAACCGATGATGAATCCCTCGACCACCTGACGGGCCAACAGTTCGAGGTTCTCCAGGTGACGGACTTCCTGATTGTCGAGTAATTGCATGTGTTGTGATTTAGGGGCTGCGATGTTAAGCCCTTTGCAGGGATTACGAAGGGTAATACGCCTGGATCGTCGGGTTGTTGTCAGAGCCGGGCACCTTGGTCGAAAATCCTTGTCGGCCGCTTGCCGTGGGGCAGTCTTTTTCGACCTGGCTGTGGACTAAGCGGACGATTAGGCTCATCTTTGTACTCCGTTTCATTCGCCGGTACGCCGGCTTCACATTTTTAAAAAGCAAAGTCTTATGCCAAGAATTTTCATTCCAATGCTGTTACTGGCCCTGACGGCCTGGGCGATCAACCCCACCCATGCCCAGAAAAAATTGAAAGAGGGCTCCATTACCCTGACCCTGGACGAAAGCGACAGCGATTCCCCCGAAATGGCCATGCTCGAAGGAAGCAAATTCACATTCACTTTCGAAGGCAAAAAGCAAAAGGTGGACATCGATATGATGGGCGGCATGATGCGCATCATCACCGTGGCCGACCTGAACGATATGGCCAAAGCATTCATGCTCATGGACATGCTCGGCATGCGCTATTACATCACTGACATCAACGAAGATGAGCTCGCCAACTCCAACAGCTTCGCCAACTTCGACAACCTGGACGAACTCAAGGAGATCAAGGACGACCGCCTCAACATCCTCGGATACGACTGCTACCGGGTGGAAGCCACCTCGTCCGAGGGCAATCAGCTGGTGTACTACGTCACCGACAAGATTCAGCCGCCTTCGCCAGTAAAAAAGGATGGCAAATCCCTCGCCGGTTTCCCGTTGAAAATGATCATCGACCTCGGCATGGGAGAGGGCTCTACCCTCAGCTTCACGGCTACCGAGATTTCCGAAAAGGTGGACAAGAAGGCCTTCGACCCGCCCGCCGAGTCGGAGGGGTACAAGAAGATCACCATGGAAGAGTTCATGAAAGAAATGAACTCCATGGGCAACTGATGCCCGCCAACCAATTGGCATCGACGGCGCTTTCCCGTGGAGGGGTGGCGCCGTCGCCATTTGATTCCCCTTCCTAAACCGAATGCCAAAATCACTGGTGCCATGCGAAATGCTCTTCTTACTTGCCTGTGGCTGCTGATCTTGTCTGCGATGCCGATGCTGTTGCAAGGGCAACACCGAAGCCAACTGCCCAAACCGATGACGGTGGCCAAAGTGCATCGCCCCAATGCCCTCAAGGTGAAACCCAAACAGGTAGCGCAATTTTACCAGCGCCTTTTCGACGAAGAAATCAGCCTGTCCAAGCTCAAGTTGGCCAAAACCGACGAAGCCTATTACCTCCTGGCAGAGCAGGCGGGCGGGCCGCTCATTCTCGCCTTCGAACTGCAGCAGCGAGGCAAGCGCGTCTGCCTCGAGCCACACCTGCCCGTGCACATCTGCGAACAAGGCGAGCTGAGCATTCGCACCTTCTTGGAGATCGACGGTAAAATTGGCGGCTGCCGCAAAGGCCCCCACCAGGTGCGGCAGGTGCAACCCGGCGGTTAGGCTCACTCTTCGAGGATGTGTATCTCCACCCGCCGGTTTTTGGCCATTTGCTCTTCTTTGTAGGCTTTGGGATACACCATTTGCCAGTTGCTGTAGCCTGCATAGCGCAGGCGATCGGGATCGATGCCATGCTCTACCAAATATTCGTACACCACTTTGGCCCGTTCGAGGCTGAGGTTATACTCCCAGGAGTTCTTGGGCATGGGAGGCCGGTTTGGAAGGTTGACGTGGCCGGCAATTTCGATTTTCACCTTCGGGTTCATCTGCAAGAAACGCAGCAATTTGGGCAATTCTGGCCTGCTCCTGGGCAGCAGCTTCGCCTGGTTGGCGTAGAAGTAAAAGTTCTTCAGCTCGAATTTTTCGCCTGGTTTGGCTGGCGGTAGCATGAGCTTGATGGGCATCATTTTATTTGGCAAGGCCTTGAGCATGGTCGTTTCGAAGAAGTAGCCGGGGGCGTAGGCGTCGATACCCACCACCTCGCCTTCGGGTACCGTGGCGCTGAATCTGCCGCTGGTGTCGCTGCGGGTGCTGTCGCGAAAAAATTGCCCGTGAACCACCACTTCGGCCTCCACACCTTTGCCCGACTCTGCGTCCAGGATTTGCCCTTCGATGACCACGCCCGGCAGCCATTTCCCCACTTCCACGGTGGCACGGCGGTTCAGCAGGCGTTGCGATTCCGTGGCGTTCCACGTAAGAGGCTGGCGCTCGCCCTTCCAGTGCAGTTCGAGTTTTTCGGCGGGGAAACCGTGTTGCTGCAGGTAGTCTGCCACGCTGCGCGCCCGGCGTTCGCTGAGGCGCAGGTTGGCTCCAGCGCTGCCAATGGAGTCGGTGTGGGCCGTGATGCGAATCGAAAGCGCTGGCGTGGCCAGTGCCAACAGGCTGTCGAGTTGTTGCCGGGCCTGGGGTGTGAGGTCGTGTTTGCCGAAGTCGAAATGCACCACTACCTGGTGGAGGGGTTTGAAAAAGTCCGATGGATGTTGCGTCGATGCTGCGTAGTAGCACAGGAAGCACATCGCTGTGAGTAGCTGTTTCATAGGTTGAAATTTTGCTGTGAGAATCGGTGAGACGGGGACCGGTGTCCCGTGGATCGCCCCCCGCGAATGCTTGCAAATGGCAAGCCTCCCGGGTGACATTTTCACAACACAACGCCAGGTTGGTTGCAATGGAGCGAATTGCGCACGCCGGCGATGGCGCGCCGCCCGACAGGCATATAAGTCGGGTTTTGGTAAAAAGCCACATCCGAGCTGACACCGGGCCCACCTGCTACCCCGGAGCCACACGGCAGCGGTATATTTGCGGCCACCACTGCCCAACTGCTCGGCGGGTGGGCCTTCAGGAGGAACTTTCGACAATCAATGACGTTGTGCAAGGGCTTGGAATCCCGCAATTTCAATCAATTGATCGGGCATTTTCCCGGCACTTTCCAACACCCATTACGACCGCTTTTCGATGAAAAAAATCCGCAACTTCTGCGTCATCGCTCATATCGACCACGGCAAGAGCACCTTGTCCGACCGCCTGCTCGAAACCACCCGAACTATCAGCGAGCGGGAAATGAAAGACCAGGCTCTCGACAGCATGGACCTCGAGCGCGAGCGTGGCATTACCATCAAGAGCCACGCCGTCCAGATGTACTATACCCACACCGACGGGGAAACCTATACGCTCAACCTCATCGATACGCCCGGCCACGTGGACTTCAGCTACGAGGTGTCGCGCTCCATCGCCGCTTGCGAAGGTGCCCTGCTCCTCGTCGATGCCACCCAGGGCATCCAGGCCCAGACCATCTCCAACCTTTACCTCGCCATAGAGCACGACCTGGCCATCATCCCCATCATCAACAAAATCGACATGCCCAACGCCATGATCGAGGAGGTCACCGACCAGATCGTGGAGCTCGTAGGGGTCAACAAAGAGGAAATCATCCTCGCCAGTGGGAAAACCGGCCAGGGCGTGGATGAGATCTTCAAAGCCATCGTCGAACGCATTCCGCCCCCCTCGGGTGATCCCGAGGCCCCGCTCCAAGCCCTCATCTTCGACAGTGTGTTCAACCCTTATCGCGGGGTCATTGCCTACTACAAAATCGTGAACGGCACACTGCGCAAGGGCGACAAGGTGCGATTCTTCCATACGGGCCGCGAATACGAAGCCGACGAAATCGGCATCCTCCAGCTCGACATGATTCCCAAAGACGTCATGTACGCCGGCGACGTGGGCTACATCATCACTGGCATCAAAACCAGCAAGGAAATCAAAGTGGGCGACACCATCACCCACGTCGAAAGGCCCTGTGCCGAAGCCATCAAAGGTTTCGAGGAGGTCAAGCCCATGGTTTTCGCAGGTATTTACCCCATCGACAACGATGATTTCGAAGACCTGCGCGAAAGCCTCGAGAAGCTCCAGCTCAACGACAGTGCCCTCACCTTCGAGCCAGAGTCTTCAGTGGCCCTTGGCTTTGGCTTCCGGTGTGGCTTCCTCGGTATGCTCCACCTCGAAATCGTCCAGGAACGCCTCAGCCGGGAGTTCGACATGGAGGTCATCACCACCGTGCCAAACGTTTCCTACATCGCCCATACCACCAAAGGCGAGACCATCCACTTGCGCACCCCGGCCGATTTCCCCGACCCCACCCATCTCAAAGCCGTCGAAGAACCTTATATCCATGCCCAGATCATCACCAAGCCTGAGTATTTCGGCGCCATCATGAATCTCTGCCTCGACAAACGGGGCATTTTCAAAAGCCAGCACTACCTGTCGCCCACCCGTGTAGAGATGGTCTTCGAACTGCCCCTGGCCGAAATCGTCTTCGACTTCTACGACAAGCTCAAGTCCATTTCCCGCGGCTACGCTTCGTTCGACTACCACCTGCTGGGCTATCGTGAAAGCGACCTGGTAAAGGTGGACATCAAGCTCAATGGCGAGAGTGTCGATGCCCTCTCGGCCCTGGTGCATCGCGAAAAGGCCTACGCCTTCGGCCGCCGCATTTGCGAACGCCTCAAGGAGCTCCTGCCCCGTCAGCAGTTCATGATCGCCATTCAGGCGACCATCGGCGCCAAGGTCATCGCCCGCGAAACCATCCCGGCGCTTCGCAAGGACGTCACTGCCAAGTGCTACGGCGGTGACATCACCCGCAAGCGGAAGCTGTTGGAAAAGCAAAAGAAGGGCAAGAAAAAAATGCGGCAGATCGGACAGGTGGAGGTGCCTCAAAAGGCTTTCCTCGAAGTGCTCAAACTCGACTGATGTTCAACGAGCGGGCCTGTAGCGGATGATTTCAGCCTTTTCGATCGTGACCAGGCCTCCGCAGCCCGCCGTTTCGAACAAGCGATCCACGGTTTCGAGAAACCCCCTGACGCGGTCCTCCTTGTCCACGATTTCCACCACCACTGGCAGATCGGAAGAAAATTCGAAAAGCTTGGCACTGTGCACCACAGAGTTGGCGCCAAAGCCCATGGTACCTCTCAGTACCGTGGCACCTGACAGCCCCGCCCGCTTGGCCTCGAATACGATGGCCTCATACATCGGGCGCCCTTCCACCTTGTCGGCTTCGCCGATGAAGATGCGCAACAACTTGGCGTCGGGACTTCTTTCCATGCTGTTTGTTTTTTTGAAAAATGACGGGTCAACCTTTCCAAAACGCTGCTGAGGCAACGATCGACGCTCAGCCTGCAAGCTTCATCAACGCAAAACCGGCGATGGTAGCAGCCAGACCCAACACCACACTGCTGCCCACGTAGGTCATGGCCTCCGCCCATTGGCCGTCGCGCAGCAGCGCCATCGTTTCCACCGAAAAAGCCGAAAAGGTGGTGAAGCCTCCACAAAAGCCCGTGACCAGCAAAAACCGCCACGACGGTCCCAAATTGAAGCGCTCTGCAGCTCCAAACAAAATGCCTATGAGAAAACACCCCAGCACGTTGACGCTCAGGGTTCCATAGGGGAAGGTGCTGAAGAACCGCTGCTGCACCCACACGGACAGCAAATACCGGCTCACGCCGCCGAAGAAACTTCCCAATCCGATCAGAAGCAAGTTTTGCATGGGTAATGTGAAAAAACTACGGTGTTGCTTGGGAGTTGGAGGCCTGTAGGTCGCTCGAGTGACGCAGGCAAGATTTCAAAAATGCAATTTGTCCGAGGTGGTAGAGGTCGTGTTGGAGCACGCCGGCGATCAGCCAACCGTAAGTCTTTCCGGGGAGGAATTCCTCGGCGAGGAAATCGTCGGTTTTGCCGCCGAGCAACTCGATGAGGAGTCGTTGCTGTTCGGCAAAGGCATCCAGGGCGAGTTGCCAGCTGCGCGGGCCGAGCATGTCCGGCTCGGGCCAGTTGTCGGGGTCGGTCACATCGGCGCGGTAGTCGGCGCGGCCGGTCAGTCTTTCGGTGAGGGCTTTGCGCCATTTGACCATGTGCCACAGCAACCTGACGATGGAGTGGCGGTTGGCCGGCAGGTGGAGGGCCTCCTCTTCGGTGATGTCACCGACAATTGTGAGGAAGCTGTCGCCGTACCAGGGTTGGCCATCGTAGAAGGCCTTCCATTGTTCGAGGTGGTAATCGATCAGGGTTTTCATGGCGAGGTTGTTTTTTCCGAGCCGCCGCAGGGCTTTTCGGGCTGGTGTAGCAGCATCGGGGCAATTGGTATCGATGTGGGTGACACCTCAGCTTGACGGTCTGGGTACAAATGAGCAGGTGTCTGCACCAGGGATCGGCACCAGTAAGCGCCCCAGACACCAGTTGGTTCCATCGAAACGACGGGCCGGGGGTGGGGCGCCCAGGCAATTTTACATGCTGCACTTCTTCGTTTCGGCGAAGACAGCGGTTTCAAGGTTTGCGGTTACTCCCACCGGATTTTACCCAAGTCCACACAGCTGTGGACGAGCTCGATGGCACGCTTGGCTTTACCGGGCGTCTGGACGTTGATTTTGACCTCCATGGTGCTGATCTGGACGGCGGTGCCGTAGGTGTCGAGGGGGGTAGAGATGATGGGAATGTTGTTTTTGAAGACGTAGTTGGCGTATTCGAAGCCCTCGTCGAGGCTTTCGAGCAGGCGGCCGTCACCAGTGATGACGATGCCGGCGAGTGGGTTTTCGATGCCTTCGCGTTCGCTCAGTTCGATGATACGGCCTACGGAATCGTTGAGGCGGTTGGCGCTGGTCACGAGGAGCACGCCCTGGGTCTCTTCGTTGAAGTGGTATTTGGGCAACAGGGAGGCGGCTACGACTTCCTCTACGAGGTTGTTGAGGCCGGCGGGGTTGGCCAATACGCGGCCCTGGATGCGCGAGCGGATGGTGTCGAGCAGGGGGTACATGAGGGTCTTGTCGTAGGGGATGAGGCCGAGCAGGGGGATGTCCCATTCGCGCAACTTCTTGCCAACGTAGTGTTCGACCTTGTCCATTTTCTCGGGGAGGACCTTGTTGATGATTACGCCAGCGAGGCGGGCGTTTTGCTCCCGAAAGAGCGCCAGGCAAAGGTTGAGCCGGTCGATGGTGTATCCCACGCCACCTTCGACCACCAGGATGACGGGCGCATCGAGCATGTGGGCTACATCGGCGTTGGACAGCCCCACCACCGAACCGACGCCGGGGTGCCCCGTGCCTTCGTAAATGACCAGCTCAAACTCTGATTCCAGGATGCTCGAGGCGGCCAGGATGCGCTCGCGATAATTGAATCGGGAGGGGTCGTCGAGGTAGGCCTGGGTAGCGCCGGGGCCGAGGATGACGGGGCTGTGCACCTGAGCCACCAGGTCGAAATGCATCATGGTGGAAAAAAGCAGGGCGTCTTTGTCCACTTGGAGGTCTTTGAAGTTGACGGCTCCCTGGCCGACGGGCTTGCAATAGGCCACCTTGTGGTCTTGTTGCCGGAAGGCTTCCACCAGGCCGAGGGTGCAAGTGGTTTTACCCACGTGCTGATTGCTGGCGGCAATGTACAGGCGTCGTGACATGATGAGATCGTTTGAGGCGGCCAAGTTAGCAGACGCACGGGAAAATGGAGAAAGGGGTGCGATGCGCTTCAGACGATGCGGCGGCCGTGGAGTTCGGTGGCCCCGGTGAGGGTTGCCACTTGCCGCCGGTTTTGTGGAGTGATTTTGCCGGCGGCTACGATGGTGAAGCGCCCCCGGCCGTATTCCACCATTTGTTTCAACACCTCTGCACCTTCGAGGGCGGTGGGGGCTTGCCCCGAGCTGAGTATGCGCACCACGGACGGCATGTTGGCCAGGGTGTCGAAAGCCTGCCGCCAGTCCGTCACATCGTCGATGGCTTTGTGGAAGGTAATGGGGTAGGGGATGGCTGCCTTGCATAGCCGATGCATGGCCTTTGCGTCCACGGTTCCCGAGGAGGTCAGCACGCCAAGCACGAAACCCTGAAGCAGGGGATGTTTCAAGGACTTGAAGCGCTCGATCTGCGCTTCCATGCTTCGGAGCTCCTGTTCCTCATAGCAGAAATGGCCGGCCCGCGGCCTTATCATGACGAATGCCGGGATCTGCACCGATTGAATGCAGCGGATGAACAGGGTCATGTGGGGGGTAAGCCCGTCGAGTTCCAGTGCGTCGCAGATTTCCAGTCGGTTCGCACCGGCTTGCCATGCCTCGAGCGCTTCTTGGGGTGTGCTCACGCAGGCTTCCAATACAAGGCCTGTGTCCTTGTGAAGGGGCATGGAAAGTAGTTTAGTCAGGAAGCTGAACTTTTGAAAAGCTCTTTGCGGCCGAATTTACTGCAAATTGGGCATTGACGGGGGTCGTGGCCGCGGGCGGGGCAGTATTTTCTGCCGAAGTAGATGATCTGTAGGTGCAATTTGTTCCAGGTTTCTTCGGGGAAGAGGGCTTTGAGGTCTCGCTCGGTTTGCTCCACGCTTTTGCCATTGCTGAGGCCCCAGCGCCAGGCCAAGCGATGGATGTGGGTATCGACGGGAAAGGCCGGTTGGCCGAAGGCCTGCGACATGACTACGGAAGCCGTTTTGTGACCCACGCCGGGCAATGCTTCGAGGGCTTCCCAGTCCGCCGGTACCTCACCACCGTATTTTTCCACGAGGATTTTCGACAGCTCATGGATGGCTTTGGCCTTGCGCGGTGCCAACCCACAGGGACGGATGACCTCTTCGATGACGGCCGGGTCGAGTTGGGCCATGTCGTGCGGATTGTCGGCCAGGGCAAACAACTTGGGCGTCACCTGATTGACCCTTTCATCGGTGCATTGAGCCGAGAGCAATACGGCAATCAGCAGGGTATAGGGGTCGCGGTGCTTCAAGGGAATGGGCACTTCGGGAAAAAGCTCGTCCAGAATGGCTGCTATCTGGCGAGCTTTTTCGCGTTTGGCGGCGGTGATGCGTGTGTTGTTTTTTTTGGGCATGGACTTCAGCTGATGTGTGGGGCTGCCAGCTCAAACCGACACCCCATAGGTTCGCAGGGCCTGGTTGAGGGATACTTTTTTGTCGGTGCTTTCGGTGCGCTTGCCGATGATGAGGGCGCAGGCCACTTCGTACTCCCCGGCGGGAAACTTGCGCGGATAACTGCCAGGAATGACTACGGACCGAGCCGGCACGCGCCCTTTGTAAGTTTTGGGCGTGGGAGAAGTCACGTCGATGATGTGGGTGCTCTGGGTGAGTACCACATTGGCTCCGAGCACGGCTTCCCTTTCCACGTGTACGCCCTCGACGACGATGCACCTCGAACCGATGAAGCAATCGTCCTCGATGATGGTGGGTTTGGCCTGAGGCGGTTCGAGTACGCCGCCGATGCCTACGCCGCCGCTCAGGTGGACGTTGCGGCCAATTTGGGCACAGGAGCCCACGGTGGCCCACGTGTCAACCATGGTGCCGGCTCCTACCCAGGCACCGATGTTGACGTAGCTTGGCATCATGATGACGCCGGGCTCCAAGTAGGCACCGTATCGCGCAATGGCATGTGGCACGACCCTGACGCCCATGGATGCATAGCCTTTTTTGAGCGGGATTTTGTCGTGAAACTCGAAAGGCCCCACTTCGATGGTTTCCATCTGCCGCAGGGGGAAATACAGGATGACCGCTTTTTTGATCCAGTCGAACACTTCCCATTCTCCATCGGATCGGGGAGCCGCCACGCGCAGGCGGCCCTTGTCGAGTTCTTCGATGATGTGCTCGATGGCTTCTCGATGTGCTTGGTCGCTCAGCAGGCTGCGGTCTTCCCAGGCGGCCTCGATGAGTTGTTTGAGTTGGTCCATTGTATTTGATGCTTGTGCGCCTTGTTGGCGTGCTTGTGCGCCTTGTTGGCGTGCTTGTGCGCCTTGTTGGCGTGCTTGTGCGCCTTGTTGGCGTGCTTGTGCGCCTTGTTGGCGTGCTTGTGCGCCTTGTTGGCGTGCTTGTGCGCCTTGTTGGCGTGCTTGTACGCCTTTTGGGCGTGCTTGTGCGCGGTGTTGGCGACCCCGTGTGATCGGCGCCATTTACCAGAGCAATTCTTCGGGTTTGATGTCTGAGGTTTGGACGAGGTAAGCGCCGGGGTAATCCTGTTTGATGACGTAAAGGGTTGAAAGGGCGTCGCGACGCGTCAAGTAGGCTCCAGCCTGCAGTTTGTAGTAAGGTTTTTGATGCACCCAGTCGGCAGGCAGGTTGGGATAGCGGAAGCGGAACTGCGACAGGGCGTTTTCGACGCGCATCCGGTCGGTAGATGCCAGGATCTGGATGCGCCAGCCTTTGAGGGAAGGGGTGGCTTTGTTGTTGTCCACCCATACCTGCATGAGGCGTTGGATGGTGGGGGGCACGGTTTCCGTCACCTGACCCTGTGCGAGTGCTTCGGAGGCCAAAAGCATGCAGACGAAAAGGAGGGTCGAGATTTTCATGGTCGAGAATGATTGCTCGTGAAATTGCCGCCAAGGTAGCACATTCGCCGGATCTGCCCTGGCTCAATGCTGCTGGACGATGGCCACCCCAGCCGAGGTGCCTATGCGAGAGGCACCTGCTTCGATGAGCTGGAGGGCAAAGGTCCGATCGCGGATGCCACCCGAGGCCTTGATCTGGATGTTTTCAGGCAGCAGGGAACGCAACAGCCGAACCACTTCCACGCTGGCTCCTGCGCCGTTGAAGCCCGTGGAGGTTTTTACGAAATCGACCTGGGCTTCGACACACAATTCGCACAGCGTGCGGATTTCGTCCTCGGTGAGCAAAGCCGTCTCGAGGATGAGCTTGAGGATTTTCCCCTTCATGTGGCAGGCCGTGGTGAGGGATTCGATTTCATTGCGGAGGTATTTCCAGTTGGCATTCTTGACGGCAGCTATGTTCACCACGGCGTCGAGTTCGTCGGCGCCGTCGGTGATGGCTCGTTTGATCTCTTCTACTTTGGCCGAAACGGCTGAGTAGCCCATGGGGAATCCGACCACCGTGGCCACCTTGACGGGTTTTTCTTCGAGCCATTTGGCTGCATCGGGGACGAAGTACGGCGGCACGCACACGGCCGCAAACCCAAACTGCAATGCCTCCTCGCAGCATCGTTTCACTTCGTCTTTCAGGGTGTCTGCTTTCAAAATGGTGTGGTCGATCTTTGGCGAAATGTCCATAGGGTTCAGGGTTTGAAGACTTTGTTTTGCCACTTTTGGAAATGCCGACGAGCGGCTGGGTGCACGACGCACCCCACCGTTTATGGGGTTTTGACTTTCGAAAGTTGAAATTGAAAGAGCTGGGGTATCAGCACGCAAATGAACCAAAAGCGGGAGTGGCAAAGAAAATGATTTTCCGGGGCTCGAGCCAACACCGGCCCCGAGTGAAGCTGGCCTCATGGCTGTGCCAATTTTTTTTCCACATCCGTCAAATGCCACACAAGTGCGAGTTGCCCCTGGCATCTCTTGCCCTGAATCATCAGGCATTTTTTTTTGAAAAAAATGGAGAAAAAATTTTTCAACAGGTCTTTGCACCGCCCCCTCACCCCTTTCCACAATTTAGAGCCCCGAAGGGAGCCTGATCGGCTCATGCCATCCCACACATTAGGTTAGCTTTGTGGGCATCAAAACAACCACCACGGGTATGGACAAGCAGGAAAAAGTGCGAAAACTGAGTGACTACAAACTCCGAAACAAAAAGACCGAGGGAGAAATTTCCGACTACCTCTTTGCCAAATTACCTCCCCAGGCCCCCGAGCTGGAGCAGGCCGTGATTGGTGCCCTGATGCTCGACAAGGACGGTTTCGTCACCGTGATCGACACGCTGAAGCCAGAGAGCTTCTACGACGAACGGCACGGCATCATTTATCGGGCCATGCAGCGCTTGTTCGAAAAATCTCAACCCATCGACCTGCTCACTGTCACCGAAGAGCTGAAAAAATCCGGCGAACTCGAAACGGTGGGTGGAGCCTATTACCTGGTGGACCTCACCAACCGGGTGGGTTCCTCAGCCAACCTCGAGTTTCACGCCCGCATCGTAGCCCAGAAACACATCCAGCGGGAACTCATTCGCGTGGCCACCAAAATCATCCACGACGCCTACGAAGATACCCAGGACGTGTTCGACATGCTGGATGCTGCCGAGCAAAACCTCTTTGCCATCACCGAAACAAACCTCACGCGCCAGCACGCCACCATGCCTCAACTGACGGCCCAGGTGATGAAAATGCTCGACGAACTCAAAAACAAAAAGGACGGCCTGACCGGCATACCCACGGGCTTTACCGCCCTCGACAGGCTCACCTCCGGATGGCAACGCTCCGACCTCATCATCGTGGCCGCCCGCCCAGGCATGGGTAAAACCAGCTTCGTACTGGCTTTGGCTCGCAATGCAGCCATGGAATTCCAAAAACCCGTGGCCATTTTCAGTCTCGAAATGTCGGGTGTGCAGCTGGTACAGCGGCTGCTCAGCATGGAAGCCAGAATCGAGTCCCAGAAAATGCGCAGCGGCAGGCTCGAAGAGCAGGAGTGGAAACTCCTTCACGATGCCATCGAAAAAATCAGCGAAGCCCCTATCATCATCGACGACACCCCCGGCATCAACATCTTCGAGTTGCGGGCCAAATGCAGGCGCATGAAAGCCCAACACGGCATCGAACTGGTCGTCATCGACTACTTGCAACTCATGAGCGGTACGGGCGAAAGCAACCGCAACACCAACAGGGAACAGGAAATCAGCAACATCTCTCGCTCCCTCAAAGGCCTGGCCAAAGAACTCGACATCCCCGTCATCGCTTTGTCGCAGCTGAGCCGTGCCGTGGAAGTGCGCGGGGGTGACAAGCGGCCCCAACTCTCCGACTTGCGTGAATCCGGCGCCATCGAACAGGACGCCGACATGGTGGCCTTCATCTACCGCCCCGAGTATTACAAGATCGACCAGAGCCCCGAGGGCGAGAGCCTCAAAGGCGTCGCCGAAATCATCATTGCCAAACACCGCCATGGCCCCACCGACACCGTCCGCCTCCGCTGGGTGAATCAGTACGCCCTCTTCCAGGAATACGACCAGGATGATTTCGAATACCTCACCCCGTCCGACCCCTTCGCTGAACCCGCCGATAGCGGCATCATCACGCGACCAAGCAAATTGAACGAGGATTCCGACATCCCCTTCTGAGGGCAGACATCGAGCTCAGCGCCAATGCCAGCAGGTGGAATGAGTTGGGTACCCCCTCGATCGGCCTTTCCCACGCTGCTCCCTACGCTGCAGACGGGTAGGGCCCACTGCACAGTCGGAAAGCCAATTCGAGCTGTCCAGGCTCGTGGAGCTACATCTTCCTGGTTGCGGGGGAGTCAAAGAGCATTTTGCGACGGAGTTTTTGCTACTCCTGCTCACACTCCGCCCGGCCAGCCATTGCACAGCTTTTCATCGCTGGCTGGAAAGGCTTTCCTATCTTGCGAAAATCGGCAACTTTGCAGCCGCTTTGAAAACAGGCCTACGCCCCGAGGGACTTTCCCTTGGGCAGGCCCCACACGGTTCCGACGAGGCACCTGTCATTTTTTATCAAATAAAATTTCGTGGCATTGAAATTCGAGGATTTTGGCTTTGAGCCAGCACTCATGGAAGGCCTGCGAGCCATGGGTTTCGAAAAACCCACCCCCATCCAGGAACAGGCCATCCCTGCTTTGATGGAAGGGCGAGACCTGCTTGGTTGCGCCCAAACCGGCACCGGCAAAACGGCCGCTTTCCTGCTGCCCATCATCAACCGAAACATTCGCCAACCCAACAAGGGCGTGGACACCATCATCCTTGAACCCACCAGGGAACTCGCCATCCAGGTGGACCAGCAGCTCGAGGGTTTCTCCTACTTCGCCGGCCTGAGCACCATGGCCATCTACGGCGGGCGCGACGGCCTCAGCATGGAACAGGAGATGAAAGCCCTCAAGCAAGGGGCCGACATCATCGTAGCCACTCCTGGCCGTCTGCTCGCTCACCTGCAACTCGGCTACGTGGACCTCAGCACCGTCCGACATTTCGTACTCGACGAAGCCGACCGCATGCTCGACATGGGCTTTGTCACCGACATCATGACAATCGTTTCCAAGTTGCCCCGCGAGCGGCAAAACCTGCTCTTCTCCGCTACCATGCCCGACGACATCCGCCGATTTGCCAAAGGCATCCTGCGCAATCCCGTCGAGGTCAATATCGCCATTTCCAAACCCGCAGAAGGAATCACCCAGGTGGCCTACCTGCTTCACGAAGGGCAGAAAAACCAGCTCATCGAATACCTGCTCAAACGGCAACAAAACACCGACACCAAACGCATCCTCATCTTCGCAAGTAGCAAGAGAGCCACCAAAGATTTGGCCGCCCACCTCAGCCGAGCCGGCTTCGCCGCCGCCGACATCCACTCCGACCTCGACCAGCAACAACGCGAAGACACCTTGCTCAAATTCCGCAGCAACGCCGTGCCCATCCTCGTCGCCACCGACGTGCTCTCCCGAGGCATCGACATCAAGGGCATCGACGTAGTCATCAACTACGACGTCCCCAACGACCCCGAAGATTACGTCCACCGCATCGGCCGAACCGCCCGCGCCGATGAAACTGGCCTGGCCATCACCCTCATCACCCCCGCCACCAAGCGCAAGTTCGACCGCATCGAAAAGCTGACCGACCTGAAAGTGCCCATCTTGCCCCTGCCCGAGGAGATCGGTCAGGCACCTTCTCCCCGCGCGCAGGGCCGTTCAGGAGGGGGCCGCCGACACGGCGGCAGGGGAAGGGGAGGCTCGCAAAATCGCAACCGTGGCCCGCGCAACCGACGTGGTAAACGCCAAGGCAAATCGCCTCAGAAAGACCAGTGATGCTGCCAGCCTGGCATGGTCGGCAGGCTGCGATCCGCTCAACTATCATGCGTACCATGAAAAAGAAACCATCCCGGCCAATTTCCAATAAGGAATCCGGCAAACGCTCGTCGGCAAGGCGCTTTTACCAGCCATCCCCCAGCGAAGGCAACGAACCCATGCGCCTCAACAAGTACATCGCTCACTGCGGCATCTGCTCGCGGCGCCAGGCTGCCGAGTACGTCAAGCAAGGGTATGTCAGTGTCAATGGCCATCGGGAGCTCAATCCAGGCTACCTCGTCCAGCCGGGCGACAAGGTCAGTTTCAGAGGCAAGGTCGTCAAACCCGAGGTGCGCAAGGTGTACATCCTGATGAACAAACCCAAGGACGTCATTACCACCGCCAGCGATGAGAAGGGCCGCAAAACCGTGCTCGACCTGCTGGCGGGAAAAGTGCCCGAGCGGGTCTTCCCCGTCGGCCGCCTCGACCGCCAAACGACTGGCCTGCTCCTGCTCACCAACGACGGCGATCTCGCCCAAAAACTCTCTCACCCCTCCTACGAGGTGAAAAAAATCTACCACGTCGTGCTCGACAAACCGCTGGCCTTGCCCGACCTGGAGAAGATCCGCCGCGGCATCGAGCTCGAGGACGGCATCGCCACCGTGGATGGGATAGACTACGCCGGCGAGTCGAAAAAAGAGGTCGGAATCGAGCTGCACATTGGACGCAACCGCATCATCCGCCGCATCTTCGAACACCTCGGCTACGAAGTGGTCAAACTCGACCGCACTTTCTACGCCGGCCTGACCAAGAAAAACCTGCCGCGCGGCCGCTTTCGCTACCTGACCGACAAGGAGGTGGTCATGCTCAAACATTTTTTGAAGAAAAAGCCCAGGCCGTTCGTCAACCCCGCCGAGGTGGACGAGGACTGAGCCGTGCCCCCTGTCGGTCTTCATCAGGCAATCGGAAAATTCGGCAAGGTTTTTCGCTCTGGAGGGTTAGGCTTATGTTTGCGGCCGTTTTGTCACTGGCCACCAGAGGCCAATCGACGGCAAAAAGATTTTTTCACCATCCGTTTCAACGGGTTGGGATGTAAAGAAGGAATTTGTACCCTGCGGGGTCGATTGAATTTGCGGGTCCAAAGCCGGACATATTTCTGAAGTGATGATCAGCCCTTGGCGCTCGGCATTTTCAAGTTTCCTTCTGGCTTCCACAACCTGCCTCATCAACCGCTGACCTTCCCTGGGAAGCGGCTTTCCTGCTCATCAGTCCGAACCACTTGAACCGGTCACACCGGCTCTCCGAGCTGTTTATCATCTTTTCTTTCATGACTGAAACTCTGAAGTTTTCCGATCTGGGCATCGCCCCGGACATCCTCGCAGCTATCCGCTCAAAAGGGTTTGAAACCCCCACCCCCATCCAGGCACGCACCATCCCACTGCTCATTTCAGGCGAAAGGGACATCGTGGCACAGGCTCAAACGGGAACGGGCAAAACCGCTGCCTTTGGCATCCCGATGCTGCAGCGCATCACCCCCGGCATGGGCAAGGTGCAGGCCATCGTGCTGGCACCTACCCGCGAACTGGCCAACCAGGTCTGCGACGAACTCAACTCCCTCGCTGCTGGCAGAGACGTCAAAATCCTTCCCATCTACGGCGGACAGGACATCGGCGTGCAACTGCGGGCCCTCAAAAAGGGCGTGGACGTCGTCGTCGCCACCCCCGGCCGCGCCATCGACTTGCTCAACCGCAAATCACTCCGACTCGACAACGTGCGCTTCGTCATCCTCGATGAAGCCGATGAAATGCTCAACATGGGCTTTCTCGACGACATCGAAACCATCCTCGGCTTCGTGCCCGAAGCGCGCCGCATGTTGCTCTTCTCGGCCACCATGCCGGCCCCCATTCTCCGCCTTGCCAAGCGATTCATGGGGCAGTACGACGAAGTGAAGGTGGCTGCCCGACAGGATTCCGCACCCAACGTCGAACAGGTTTTTTACGAAGTGGCTCAACACGACAAGCTGCGCGCACTGAAGCGACTCATCGATACCGAAGCCGAATTCTATGCCCTCGTCTTTTGCCGCACCCGCGCAGGCTGCGATAGACTGGCTAAAAAGCTCTCCAGATCGGGCCTCGACGTGGAAGCCCTCCACGGCGACGTCTCCCAGAGTCAGCGCGAACGCATCATGGAGAAGTTCAAGCGCGGACACCACAGCATCCTCATCGCCACCGATGTGGCTGCTCGCGGCATCGATGTCAATGACCTCACCCACGTGATCAACTTCGACCTGCCCGACAACCCCGAAGTGTACGTCCACCGCATCGGCCGCACGGGCCGCGCCGGTAAAACAGGAAAGGCCATCTCCTTCGTCAGCCAAGGAGAATACGGTAAGATCCGACACATCATGCGCTCTACGCGCACCGACATCGCAAAAAGGACGTTGCCCGCCGGACAGGAAGTGGTAGAAGCCAAATACGAGGCTATCAAAGAAAAGGTCTTCGAAAAAGCCGAAACTGACCTGCCCCAGGCCTACCATACCTTAGCCAAAGAATTGCTGGCTTCGGGCAAGCCGGCCTCGCTGCTGGCGGCACTTTTGCACGAGCACTTCGGCACCCGCCTCAGCGCCAGCGACTATCCCGAAATCGCCGAGCCGCCCCGGGGTGCCGCTGGCCCTTCCCAAAGGCATTCATTCCGAGGTCAACGCACCCACCGGAAGAAAAGCTACCGCAACGGAAGCTCGAAATCCTTCGGGAAGAAATACCGCTACTGATCGGCTGGCACCGATGGTATCGGTGCTTGCTCGATGAATGATCCTCTGCTTTCGATGCAGCGCAGGCTCGGGCCGCGCTGCATCGCTTGTTTTGCGCAGGAGGGAGGCGTAACGCGTGAGGCGCTTGGTTGACTGGCAGTCGGCAACTGGGGTGCCAGCCGCCTGCCGGGTTGGCAAACCTGCTGGTGACGGTACTCGAGTGCTGTCAGGAGTGAGATTTTTAACTTTTCGCACTACAGTGCCTTTTTGCAGTGCGCTCAGGATGTGAGGATTTCCTGCCTGCCCTGTCTGCCGACCTGTCTGCCGCCTGGCTGCCGACCTGTCTGCCGACAGGCAGGCAGGCAGGCTGGCAGGCTGGCGTTAGACAGGTCTGCCGTCGGGCAGGCAGAGCCTGAGAGAAACCCAAGAGAGTCTGGCTGCCCTGAAATGTATTCAGCCTGAATCACCGGATCTATAAGGTGAATCACCGGGCTTATAGGGGAACGACCTGAAGGTCGGTCTGCCTGCACGACCTGAAGGTCATGCTACTTGCACAACCTGATTGAAGTTTCTAAAAAATACGCGCTTAATGCTAACTTAGCGAGAAAAGTCTCGCCATGCGTCGATTGACACTTGAAATCACGGCAGAAGAACGA
>FWWM01002074.1_pt1 | contig 56325 bp, 49 predicted proteins | sample 2228351 | NCBI WGS metagenome assembly FWWM01 (sample SAMEA103939774, study PRJEB20133) | metagenome
TGCGCTACGACGCGGCGGGGGATGTCTACACGCTGACGCTGCCCGCCCCGCAGTTGACCGGCTGCCACGTGGCGTACATCGACCAGTACAACCAGTCGCTGACGCTGTGCCCGGTGGACTGGGACGCGGCCCGGCAGTTGGGGCAGCACATCGCGCTGACCACTTTCCGCGACGAGGCGCTGGAGAGCGGCATCCTGGAGCGCGCCCGGCAGCAGGCGACCCTGATCGTGGGCAACTTCGTGCAAAGCCTGACCGGGAGCCGCGTGGAGATCGTCTACCGGGCCGAGCCGCCCACCCTGCCGCCTTCCTGCCGCCCTGAGCCGCCGGAAGGATGGACCTACGACGCAGCCACGGGGGTGTGGGCCAGGCCGTGAGCAGGACGGGAGGCACGCCCGGCTGCGCTGGCTGTGTTGCGTGGGGGGGTGAGCGAAGCTAGAGGGCCTTGCCCAGCATGGCCAGGAACTCTTCGTTGCTATCCGTCTGGCGCAACTGCTGGAGCAACTGCTCCGTGGCGGCCACCAGCCCCATCCCCTCGCCGTTGGGCGGCTCGGACATCAGGTGGGAGAGCATGCGGCGCATGAGCCACACGCGCTGCAACACGTCCGGGCCAAGCAGAAGCTCCTCGCGGCGGGTGCTGCTGCGGTCGATGTTGAAGGCGGGGAAGATGCGGCGCTCCTGCAGGGTGCGGCTGAGGTGCAGCTCCATGTTGCCCGTGCCCTTGAACTCCTCGTAGATCACGTCATCCATGCGGCTGCCGGTATCGACCAGGCAGGTAGCGACGATAGTCAGGCTGCCGCCCTCCTCCACGTTGCGGGCCGCGCCGAAGAAGCGCTTGGGCGGGTAGAGCGCGGAGGGGTCCAGGCCGCCGGTGAGGGTGCGCCCGCTGGGGGGGACCACCAGGTTGTAGGCGCGGGCCAGGCGGGTGATGCTATCCAGCATGACGACGACATCCTGGCCGCTCTCCACCAGGCGCTTGGCGCGCTCCAGGGCCATCTCGGCCACGCGGACGTGGTGCTGCACCGGCTCGTCGAAGGTGGAGCTGACGACCTCCGCCTCTACGGAGCGGTCCATGTCCGTGACCTCTTCGGGGCGCTCGCCGATGAGCACGACCATGAGGTGCACTTCGGGATAGTTCTGGCTGATGGCGTTGGCGACATCCTTGAGCACGGTGGTCTTACCGGCCTTGGGAGGGCTGACGATGAGGCCACGCTGCCCCTTGCCGATGGGCGCGATGAGGTTGAGCAGGCGGGTGCTGAGGATGCGCGGGCTGGTCTCCAGGTTGAAGCGCTCCTGGGGGAAGATGGCCGTGAGCGACTCGAAGTTAGGGCGGTTCTTGGCCAGCTCCGGCGACTGGGCGTTGATGGCCTCCACGCGCAGCAGGCCGTAGTATTTCTCGGTATCTTTGGGGGGGCGGACCTGGCCGATGACCATGTCGCCGGTGCGCAGGCCAAAGCGCTTGATCTGCGTCTGGGAGACGTAGATGTCCTCCGGGCCGGGCAGGTAGTTGTTGGAGCGGAGGAAGCCGATGCCGTCGTCGATGATCTCCAGCACGCCCCCGCGCAGCTCGTAGCCCTTCTTTTCCGCCTTGTCGCGGAGCAGCCGCAGGATGAGATCCCATTTCTTCAGGCGGCTGGTCCCGGCAAGGCCGGCTTCCTGGGCCAGGCGGCGCAGTTCAGTGAGGCTTTTCTTTTCCAGTTCTGCAATGTCCATGCGGTAAGGCTCCAAGCGAAGGGGGTATTGTTCTTGCCCAGGCCAGCGCGTGGGCGAACACCCGGTGATAATCCATGTGGTGGGGGAGAACCTATCAGCAACAGGCGGGTTTATGTGGCACCCGGCGGCCTTGTCGGTCGGCTACTTTATACTAGTGTCACGTGGGAGAAAGCGCAAAAACGTCCGTCGTGGAACCAAGGCAGGCTGAGCGCACGTGAGGGGCCGCGTCAATCGAAACTATAGCACACCTTGAGGCAGGAGGCAATCCCCATTTTGGCAGGCCTCCCGGCTTTATCATTCTGCTCGACGTGGCGCGGCGGGGGGCCGCGCCGGGCCGGACGGGCGGGCGCACGCCGCACCCTGCGCCGTGGTCACATTGTGGGGGCACAGGGGATGGGCTATAATCGCGACGTTTTGCAGGCCACATCCGCCGATGCCGGAAAGCAAGCCGGAAAGAGACGATATCATCTATTAAGGAGCAGAGCATGAGTCGAGAGACTCTTATCAAGCGTCTGGAAGATCGCAGCGCGGTGGTGGGCGTGGTGGGGATGGGATACGTGGGCCTGCCGCTGGCCGTGGAATTCGCCGACGCCGGTTACGAGGTGCGGGGGGTGGACCCCCTGGCGGACAAGGTGGAGGCGCTCAACCAGGGCCGGAGCTACATCCCCGACGTGCCCACCGAGCGGCTGGCTCCGCTGGTGAAGGCAGGCCGCCTGAAAGCCACGACCGACTACGCCACGCTGCGGGAGGCAGACGCCGTCCTCATCTGCGTGCCGACGCCGCTGCGCAAGACCAAAGACCCGGACATGTCCTTCATCTACGCGGCGACGGACGCGCTGACGCCCTACATGCACGAGGACATGATCATCGTGCTGGAGAGCACGACGTATCCGGGCACCACGGAGGAGGTGCTGGTGCCGCGTCTGACGGGGCACAACGGCCTGAAGGTGGGGCAGGATGTCTTCATCGCCTTCTCGCCGGAGCGGGTGGACCCCGGCAACAAGGTCTACGGGACGCGCAACACGCCCAAGGTGGTGGGCGGCATGACCCCGGCCTGCCTGGAGATGGTGATGGCGCTCTACAAGCACGCCGTGGACACCATCGTGCCGGTCTCCTCCCCCCGCGCGGCGGAGATGGTCAAGCTGCTGGAGAACACCTTCCGGGCAGTGAACATCGGCCTGGTGAACGAGATGGCCATCATGTGCGACAAGCTGGACGTGAACGTGTGGGAGGTGATCGAGGCCGCCGCGAGCAAACCCTTCGGCTTCATGCCCTTCTACCCCGGCCCCGGCCTGGGGGGGCACTGCATCCCCATCGACCCGCTTTACCTGAGCTGGAAGCTCAAATCGCTGAATTATAATGCGCGGTTCATCGAGCTGGCGAGCGAGATCAACACCTCCATGCCGTACTACGTGGTGGGCAAGGTGGTGGACGCCCTCAACGAGGAGGGCAAGGCGGTGCGCGGCAGCCACATCATCGTGCTGGGCGCGGCCTACAAGCGCGACATCGACGACGTGCGGGAAAGCCCGGCCCTGGACATCATCCACCTGCTGGAGGAGAAAGGGGCCACGGTCTCCTACCACGACCCCTACGTGCCCACCGTGCGGCTGGAAGGCGAGCGGGTGATGCACAGCCAGCCGCTCACAGCGGCATGGATCGGGGCGGCGGACTGCGTGGTGTGGGTCACGGACCACACGTGCATCGACCGGCAATGGCTGGTGGACAACGCCAGGCTGCTGGTGGATACGCGCAACGCGACCAAGGGCTTCGCCGGCAAAGCGCGGGTGGTGGGGCTGTAGGGCGCGGGCTGCGCCGGACGGCCCAACGCCGCAACAAAAATGGGCAGGGGTGTGATTCCCCCTGCCCTTTCGCTTGCATTGCAGGCCGTATGCTTCGGCAGGGCAGCAGCCGGGCGCTGACCGGGTCAATCGCCCAAAGCGCCCACGCGCTCGTAGACCATGACCTGCCACAGCCAGGTCTTGCGGTAGAAGCGGCGGACCAGCCCGTTCCGGCGCAGCAGGGCGTCCACGGCGGCGGTGCGGTGGATGTAGAACGGCAGGGGGGCCTGCCGGAAGCGCTCCACGAAGTTGACCACCCCCCCCACGAGCCGCAGCCACCAGCCATCGCGGGGGAAGACCAGGCCGTACCAGTGACGCGCCCGCGCAGCAGAAAGCCCGACCAGGGCGGGCATGTCCGGATAGCAGCAGATGACGCGGTCCAGGGTGACGATGTCGGCGGGGGGCAGCTCCGGGGCCAGGAGGACGAAATCGCCGTACACGTGGCGCACGCGGTCGGCGTGGCCCTGGCGCTCCGCCTCCTCCTGGCAGACCTCCAGGTAGGCGCTGGAGGCATCCACGTGCACGGCGCCGGCCAGCCCGGCGCGCAGCAGCTCATGCTGGATGGCCCCCACGCCGCCGCCGATATCCAGCAGTGTGAGGCCCTCCACGCCACGAGCCAGCAGGGCGTCCAGCAGCAGGCGCGTACCCCTGGCCGGACCACGGCGGCGGTAATCGTCGCGCTTTCTGGCCGCCTCGGCCCGGTCGAAGGTGGCCTCAAGCCCCTGACATCGGCTGCTACAGCAATCCATCTGAGCACCCCCAAAGCCATGAAACAGGTCTGTTATGTCCAGTATAAAGGGTTTTGCAGCGGCCACAAGGGGGGAAAGCCGGAACGCGGGCGCAGATCAACGTGCCGACGGCGGGCAGCCGGGGGCGGGCAACCGAGACGGCGCGGCGAGCCACACCGCTACCGGGAGCCAGAATCGTCGTCCTGGTCGTCCCTCGAGTCGTCGCCGTCGTCCTCGCCGTCGTGGTCGTCACCGCCATCCTCACCCTCGTCCGCGTCGTGGTCGTCACCGCCATCCTCACCCTCGTCCGCGTCGTGGTCGTCACCGTCCTCCAGCGTGGCCTGCGGGGTAGAAGCCTGGGTGGGAATCACCGGCGGCGCGGCAGGAGGGGCATCCCCGGCAGCCAGGGTGGGCGTGAGGGAAGGCCCCGGCGGCGCGGCCTCCTCGCCGGGCAGGTAAAGCGTCTGCCCGACGACGATCAGGTTGGGGTTGGTCAGGCAGTTAGCCTCCATCAGCACGTCCAGGGTGATGCCGGCCCGGCGGGCCAGTGAGAAGAGGGTATCCCCCGGCTGGACCCGGTATTCCACCCACCCTGGCGGGCCGCCCTCGCCACAGACGACGGTGGCCGTGGCCGGACTCTGGTCGACGGTGGGGGTGGCGCTGGGCGCTTCGGTCGGCGAGGAGGTGGGCGTGGGCGTGGACGTGGGCGGGGTGGGCGTAGGCGTGGACGTGGCCGTGGCCGTGGGGGCCAGGGTGGCCGTGGCGGTGGGCGGGAGGGGGGTCGGGGTGGCCGTGGCCGCGCCGAGGCCGGGCCGCAGCGCGACGACCACGCCGCCCAGCACGACGGTGAAGACCAGGATGAGGCTGGCGGCCAGGGCATAGGAGGAGAGGAAGCGCACCCTGAGGGCCGGGCGGGCCGCCGCCTGCGCCACCCGCGCCCGGACCCGCTCGCGGGCCTGGGCCACGGTGAGGGGATCGGGCTGGGCCTGGCGGACCAGCAGGCCGGCCTCCAGCAAGGAGCGCAGGCTATCCGCGTAGTGGGGATAGTCGCGCAGGCAATCCTCCAGGCGTTGCCCGGCGTTGAGGCGGTCGATGCAGTCGTTGAGGGCGTTGGAAAAGTCCTGTTGAGTCACGGTCGGCTTCCATCCACCATCTGCCCCAGGCGCTCGCGCAGCGCGCTGGTGGCGCGGTATTGCAGCGACTTGACAGCCCCCACGCGCTTGCCCATGATGTCCGCCGTCTCTTGCAGGCTGAGCATCTGCCCGAAGCGGAGGAGCAGGACCTCCTGCTGTTCGGGCGGCAGGGTGCGGATGACCTGGCGGACGCGCTCGGCATCCAGGCGGGCGGCCACCTGGGCCTCGGGGCCGTCCTCGGCGGGGACCGCCGCCCAGCCATCAAGCGTCTCATCCAGCGCGGTGAGGGAGACCCCTTTGTGCTGGCCGTAGTGGTCGTGCAGCAGGTTGCGGGCCACGCGAAACAGCCACCCCCGCAGGCTGTGCCGGGGCGCCCGCCACCCCCTGAGCGCGCCGACCAGCCTGACGAAGACCTCGCTGGTCAGGTCCTCGGCCAGGGCGGGGTCGTCCACCCGCAGGCGGATGAAGTGGTAGACCGGCTCGAAGTAGACTTCATAGATCTCCGTGACCGCGCCCCTATCCCCCTGGCGCGCCCGCGCCAGGAGGCGGTCCTCAGTCGCAATATCCGGGAGAGCAATCAAGATCATTCCGTGCCGCGCCTGCCTCTGAATCACCTCTCCACGCTGCCTCGCTAAGTTTAGCATATTGGCGCAAAAAAGTTGCAGTGGGAGGGCGGGAGTCCCTCCCACTGTGTGTAGCGTTATCTGCGGAGCGTGGGACAGGCTCACCGCGCGGGGGCCTCAGTCGTCATCATGGTCGTCGTCGTGGTCTTCATGGTCGTCGTGGTCTTCATGGTCGTCGTGGTCTTCATGGTCGTCGTCGTCGCGGTCATCGTTGCGGTCGTCGTCGCGATCATCGTCGTCCCAGCCGCCATCATCGTCGTCGAACTGGCCCGGACCGAGCAGGGGCGCCGGCGTCTGCGGGACGAACAGCTCCATGCCCACCACGATGAGGCGCGGGTCGCGGATGCAGTTGGAGACGAGCAACTGGCGGATGCTGCCGCCGGCGCGGGCGGCTATGGAGGAGAGGGTATCGCCCTGCCGGACGGTGTAGGTGGTCCATCCGGCGGGTTGAACGGCAATGCAGCCCTCTGGGATGACGACGGCGGTGTCGTCATCGTCGTCGAAATCGTCGAAGTCATCGTCAAAGCGGGGACGGGCAAGCTCCACCTCACGGGCGACCAGGTCAGCCCCTTGCAGGCGCAGGTGCACCCTGACCAGCAGACCGACGACCAGCGGGTGGCGGACTTCTGCGCCGACGATGCTGATGCGCTGGCCGGAGACGACGATGTAATCCGCCCCGACCTCTTGCAGCGTCCCCACCAGCTCCGCCCGGTCGTCGTCCCCGTCATCGTCACCGGCGCGGTCCGGGATGAACAACGCCACCTCGCGGGCCACCCACACGCCCTCCGGGGACAGCGTGGCGTGCACTTTGACCCGCGCGCCCACGGCCACCCCCGGCCCGACCTCGGCGGCCCGGACATCGAAGCTCAGCCCGCTGACGACCACGGCCTCCGCCGTCAGGGCGTCCACCAGGCCGACGAACTCGGCCTCGTCCGGCAGGGTGGCGGCCCTGACCTCCCGCGCCACGATGCCGCCATCGGGGAGCAGGATGCCCTCCACACGGACCAGGGCGTCCAGGGCCAGGGGGGTGCGGACCTGGGCAGCGGATATATCGACGGACAGGCCGCCGACGGTCAGGGTTGTGCCGTCCACAGCCTGGATGGGGCCGACGAACTCGACCTCGGCGGGATCATCCTGGGCCTGGGCCGGGGCGGCCAGCGGCAAAGCCAGCGGCAGCAGCAGAAGCATGGGGAGCAAACGGCGCAGCCAAGTTGTTGCAAACATGGTGATTCTCCTCAATTCAAAGCAGACAAAGGTTACCCAAACGATCCAATGCTCTGTTGCGCCCCTACCGACTGAAAAACGGGGAAAAGGTTACGCCGGGCTGCCCGGTACTTTGGGGCTATGCGGCGGGAGAGAGGCCCTTTGTGGAAAGGCGCGCGGCCAGCCGTTACAATCTCCGCCCAGGAGCGCGTGGAGAAAGCGGAGCGCTGATGCGTCTGCTGGTGATCAGCGGCACGTTTCACCCAGAACCGGGCGGGCCGCCCACTTACCTCTACCACCTGCTGCCGGAGCTGGCGGCTCGCGGGCACGCGGTGCGCGTGCTGACCTACGGCGAAGCGGATGCGCCGGACGACTACCCCTATCCGGTGCAGCGCATCAGCCGGAGGCGGAGCATTCCGGCGCGCCTGCTGGCCTTCAGCCGGGCGGTGTGGCAGCAGGCCCGCTGGGCGGAGGTCTTCTTCGTGCAGGCATACGGCCTGCCCGCCCTGCCCGCCCAGCTCGGCTACCGCCGCCCTGCCGTGGTCAAGGTGGTGAGCGACCCGGCCTGGGAATTCTCCCGCCGCCACGGCTGGATCGCCCCCAGCGTGAGCGTGGAGGCCTTCCAAAGCATGCCCCTGCCGTGGCGGGTGCGGCTGGTCCGCCGGCAGCAGCAGATCATCCTGCGGCTGGCGCACAGCCTGATCGTGCCCTCCCGGCACGTGGCGCGCCTGGCGCAGGGCTGGGGCATTCCGCCGGAGAAGGTGGAGGTCATCGCCAACGCCGTGCCGCCGGAGCCAGCCGACCTGCCGCCGACGCGGGAGGCCGCCCGCGCCGCGCTGGGCCTGCCCCAGGACCGCCCGCTGTTGCTTTCCGTGGGGCGGCTGACCGCCGTCAAGGGGTTCGACGTGGCGATCCGGGCGCTGCCGCACGTGCCGGGGGCGGCGCTGGTCATCGCCGGGGAGGGCGAGGACGCGGCGAAACTGCGGGCGCTGGCCCAGGAAAGCGCCGTGAGCGAGCGGGTGATCTTCCTGGGGCGGCGAGAGCACCGGGACGTGCTCACCGCCATGCGCGCCTGCGACGTGTTCGTGCTGAGCAGCCACACGGAGGGGCTATCCCACGTGCTGCTGGAGGCGCTGGGCGCGGGCAGGCCCGCCGTAGCCACCGCCGTCGGCGGCAATCCGGAGGTCGTCACGGACGGGGTGGACGGGCTGCTGGTCCCCCCCGGCGATCCTCAGGCGCTGGCGGGGGCGGTCCGGCGCGTGCTCACCGAGCCGGGGCTGGCGGAGCGGCTGGGCGCGGCGGCACGGGCGCGCAGCGCCGACTTTTCCTGGGAGGCCCTGGTCTCCCGCACAGAGGCGCTGCTGCTGAAGGCAGCGGGCAGAGGGGGCGGCTGAGGCATGAATGTGCTGATGATCGGCCTGGGGGACCACATCCTCACCGAGCCGGAGGGAGAGGTCCGGCGGCGGCACGAGCGCTACGCGGCCAGGGCCGGACACCTGACGGTGATCGTCTACAGCAAAGCGCGGGGGCCGCTGCCGGGCGGGCCACTCTCGGCCAGCCTGGCGGCCTACGCGGCGCGGGGGGCGCGGGCAGCCTTCCTGCTGCGGGCGGTGTGGCTGGGGCTGCGGCATGCCCGCCGCCCGGTGCACCTGGTCACCACGCAGGACCCCTTCATCACCGGGCTGGGGGGGGTGATCCTGGCGCGGCTGCTGGGCGCGCCGCTGCTGGTGCAGAACCACAGCAGCTTCTTCGACAACCCCTACTGGCTGGCCGAGCACCGCTGGCGGAACCGCTTCTTCAACCGGCTGGGCAAGTGGGTGGTGCGGCGGGCGACGATGAACCGCGTGGTGAACCCGGCGGAGCGGGCGAAGTACCTGGCGCTGGGCCTGCCGCCGGAGCGGGTGCGCGTGGTCCCCATGGGCAACAGCGGGCCGTTCGCCGCGCCCCTGCCGCCGGAGCGGATCGCCGCGCAGCGGGCCGCCTGGGGGCTGGGGGCAAGTCACCGCGTGGTGCTGTGGGTGGGGCATCCGGCGCGGGTCAAGCGCCTGCCGGCGCTGCTGGACGTGATGCAGCGCGTGGTGGCGGAGGAGCCGGAGGCGCGGCTGGTGCTGGTGGGGGACCTGAGCGCGGGGGAGGAGGACATCCCGGCGGAGGTGGCGCGGCGCGGCCTGGAGGACTGCGTGATCATGCCGGGGCCGGTCCCCTTCGACGCGCTGCCGGCGGTCTACCAGGCGGCGGACGTTTTCGCGCTCACCAGCGCCTACGAGGGGATGCCGCGCGTGTTCTCGGAGGCGGCGGCGTCCGGCCTGCCCTTCGTGGCGATGGACATAGCTGCCCTGCGGGGGGTCATCCGCGACGGGGAGAACGGCTATCTGCTGCCGCAGGGGGACGTGGCGGGCTTTGCGGCGCGGGTCGTGGGGCTGCTGCGGGAGCCGGAGCGAGCGCGGGCGATGGGGGCGCGGGGGCGCGCCTGGGCGCTGGAGCACCTGGACAGCGAGCGGCTGCTGGAGGCGTGGATGGCGCTGTGGGAGGAGACGGCGCGCGGCGGCTGAACGCGGTCGGGGTGCTGGCAGGGGCGCGGCAAGGGGCGCCGATTGCGCATTGCCCCGGCCCGCCATCCCGCAGTACACTCCTGCCACGGGGAACGGGGAGTTAACAGCAGGCGAAAGCTGACAACCATGCGGGTCCTGATGCTCACGCAAAAGGTGGACCGCCACGACGACATCCTGGGCTTTACCCACGACTGGATCACGGCGCTGGCCGGGCGGGTGGCGGCGCTGGACGTGGTGGCGCTGGCCGTGGGAGAGCACGACCTGCCGCCCAACGTCACGGTCAGCTCGATGGGCAAGGAGCGCGGGCGGGGGCAGATCGGGCTGCTGGCGGGGTTCTACCGGGGGCTGCTGCGGCACATGGCAGAGGCGGACGCGATCTTTGCGCACATGATCCCGCGCTACGCGCTGCTGGCCGCGCCGGTGGCCGCCGCCCACCGCAAGCCGATGACGCTGTGGTTCACCCACCGCTCGGCCAGCCTGGAGCTGCGGTTGGCCATCCCCCTGGTGCGGCACATCGCTACCGCGCACCCCTCCAGCTTCCCCCTGCCCAGCCCCAAGGTGCACGCCCTGGGCCACGGCATCGACACGCGCAAGTTCGCGCCGGGGAAGGCCCCTCCCGGCGAGCCGCCGACCGTGGCCAGCCTGGGACGGCTCTCCCCCATCAAGCGGCACGAGACGCTGATCCGGGCGGCGGCGCTGCTGCGGGACCGCCACGGCGACCCACCGGTCCGCTTCGTGATCGCGGGGGGCAGCCCGACGAACGGCCCCACCGGGTACGAGGACTTCCTGCGGGCGGAGATCGACCGGCTGCGAGTGGGGGACCGGGTGACGCTGTGGGGGGCGGTGCCGGCGGAGGGGGTGACGGCGGTGTTTCACCAGGCCAGCGTGGCCGTCAACTTCAGCCCGCCGGGCCTCTTCGACAAGGCGGTGCTGGAGGCCATGCTGTGCGCCGTGCCCACGGTGGTGGCCAACCCGGCCTTCGACGAGCTGCTGGGGGAGTACAGCGAGGCGCTGCGCATCGGGGCGGGGGACGACGCGGCAGGGCTGGCCGCCCGGCTCAAGGCGCTGCTGGCGCTCTCCCCGCAGGAGCGGCGCGCGGTGGGCCTGCAACTGCGCCAGCGGGCCGCCGCCAGCCACAGCCTGGACGGGCTGATGGACCGCCTGGTGGCGCTGCTGGCATCCTGAGGCGCTGCGGTGGCGGGGCGAAGAATCCGAAAAAAAGAGGCCGATGAGCGGGAACCACTCCCAACCCAACACAGGGCAAAGCAGACCATCTGTGTGCTACCTGGGGGCCTTCGACGAGGCCTACTCGCGCAACCAGATCATCCGCGCCGGGCTGGAGGCGCAGGGCTGGCGGGTGGCGCTGGCCCCGCTGCCGACCGGGCTGAACTTCCGGCGGGCGCTGCCGCTGCTGTGGCGGACCATGCGGCAGGAGGCCCGCGACTGCCAGGCGTTGATCGTGGCGGAGTTCAACCAGTTGCTGGCCCCGCTGGCGGTCGGCCTGGGGCGGCTGCTGGGCAAGCCGGTGATCGTGGATTACACGGTGGGGCTGTACGAGAGCCGCGTGCTGGACAACAACGCGGCCAACCCGCGCGCCCTGCGCAACTGGCTGTGGCGGGCGCTGGACGGCTGGAACATCACGGCGGCGGCGGGGGCCTTCACGGACACGGCCAGCCACCGCGAGGCCTTCCGCCAGCAGATCGGCGCGCCGGCGCGGCGCATGGTGGTGGTGCCGGTGGGGGTCTCCCAGGACTGGCTGCGGCCCCCAGCGGAGCGGGCAGCCAGCGGGCCGGACGGGCAACTGCTGGTGCAGTTCTACGGGGGCTTCAACCCGTTTCACGGGGTGCAGGTCATCCTGCGGGCGCTGAGCTGGCTGAACACGGACGAGCGCTTCCACTTTGAGCTGATCGGGCGCGGCCCCATGCACCAGGCGGCATTGCAGCGGGCGGAGCTGCTGGGCATCCGGCGGCTGAAGTTCATCGACCCGCCCACCACGCCGGAGCTGGTGCAGCACGTGCAGCGGGCGGACATCTGCCTGGGCGTGTTTGCCCGGCGGGAGAAGACGGGGTACGTGGTATCGCACCGGGTGATGGAGTGCATGGCGCTGGGCAAGCCGGTGGTGACGGCGGAGGCGGAGGCCATCCGCGAGTACTTCACGCCGGGCGAGCACCTGATCACCGTGCCGCCCAGCGACCCCGGCGCGCTGGCCAGGACGCTGCGGGCGCTGGCCGAGGACCCGGCGCGGCGGGAGCGGCTGGGGCGGGCCGCCGCCGCCTGCATCCGGGAGCAGTACACGCCGGAGCAGGTGGTCGCGCCGCTGGTGGCCCTGCTGGAGCGGGTGACGTAGGCGATGGAAGCAGAGGGGTTAACGCGCACAATCCGCCGAGGCAGCGCCGCCGCTGGCAAGCGGGGCAATGTGAGCGCTGCCGGACGGCGCGGCTCACCGCGCCGCTACCACCTGTATTGCGAGTCGGCGTCCTGCTGAAAGCGGATCACGCCATCGTCGCCAAGCTCAGCGCCCGCACCTGCCAGGGCGCTTTCCAGCCTGTTCGCCTCGATCTCAGCCTCGATTTCTGCGCGGTGGTCCAGGTAGTAACTGATGGCGTCGTAGATCGCGGCGGGGTCCAGGTGCGGGTACATCATAACCACATCCTGGACGGACTCGCCCATGCGGTGGTATTCGGCAATGAGGCTGACGGGGATACGGGTGCCCTTGATGCGCGGGCGTCCACCGCAGACGCCCTCCGTGCGCACGATATGCGGATGCTCAGTTGGGATGTCGGGCGGTGCGTCCGATCTGGTTTGCGCTGTGGTGTCGGTCACGGCTGCGCTTCCCTAATACGGTCAACGATACGCCCATTATAGCAGACTCAGGCGGGGGGCGAAGGATGAGGCTGCCGCAGCGGCCAGGGAAAGACGACCGCCTCGGCGTTCTGCGGGATGGCGTCCCACACCGCGCTCAGCGGACGCCCGGCCTCCAGGCAGCGCAGGGCAGCGATGGGCAGCTTGTGGGTGACCACGATCACACGGGCGTGGGGGTGGCGGGTGGCGATGTCGTCCAGGGCGGCGGCCAGGCGCTCCAGGAGGTGGGCCAGCGTCTCGCCGCCGGGCGGGCCGTAGCGCCACGGATCGGCCCGGAAGCGCTGCAATTCCTGACCGTAGCGGGCCTGGATGTCCGGGTAGAGCATGCCTTGCCAGGCCCCCTGGTGCAGCTCGCGCAGACGGGGGTCGGCCTGCACGGGGAGGCCGAGCACGCCGCCGATGATGTGGGCCGTCTCCAGGGCGCGGGGCAGGTCGCTGCTGTAGAGCGCGGCGGCGGGCGGCCCCTGCGCCAGGGCGCGGGCGGTGGCGGCGGCCTGGGCGCGGCCCTGGGCGTTCAGCCCCGGCCCATCCTGGCCCTGGTAGCGCCCCTCGTCGTTCCAGGCGGTGCGCCCGTGGCGCACCAGCACCAGCTCAGTCACCCTGGCCCTCCCGCGCGCTGCGATCCACCGCCAGGGGGGGCCGCCTGAGCGCCGCCGGGCGGTGGCGGGCGCGGTAAGCGGGGACCAGGGCCATCGGCGGGCGCTCCATGTCCTCCAGCTCCTCGATATGCAGGAAGAGACGGCCCTCGTCGTCGCCGATCAGCTTCATGCTGCGGCTGGGTTCGCTGAGGAGCTGGATCACCTCATGCTCTCCCAGGCGCTTGAGCAAAGCCTGGAGGATGACGAAGCTCATCCTGGAGAGCGCCTTGAGCGTCTGGTTGTGGTGGATGCGCTCTTTGAGGTCCACCTGAGCGATGGCGTGGAGGCCGAACTGGCTGAGGATATCCACCAGCAGGCCAGTCTCCACGGCGTAACCGCTGAAGAAGGGGACCCACTCCAGCACCTCGCGGCGGCCCGCGTACTCCCCGGAGAGCGGCTGCACCAGGCCGGAAAGCTCCGGGAAGAAGAGGTTGAACAGGGGCCGCACCACCAGCTCCGTCACGCGGCCCCCGCCGCCCGCCTGCAATTTATCTCCCACGCGCAGGGGGCGGCGGTAGAAGCCCTTGACGTACTTGATGCCCGGCGAGGTGAGCAGCGGCCCCAGGATGCCGTAGACGAAGCGCGGGTGGATGTTGACGATGTCGGTATCGATCCAGGCGATGATGTCGCCCTTGAGGACGTACAGGCTCTTCCACAGCGCCTCGCCCTTGCCGGGGTAGCTGCCCAGCTCAGGCAGAATCTCCGGGTGGCGGTAGACGGGAACGCCCAGCGATTCGGCGACCTGCACAGTGCGGTCGATGGAGTTGCTGTCGATCAGCACGATCTCGTCCAGCAACGGGTGGCGCTCCATCAGCGCGCCCCGCACGGTGGTGATGATCTTGCCGATGGTCCGCTCCTCGTTGAGGGCGGGCAGGCCCAGGCTGATGGTGAGGCCCTGCTGCTCCTTAAGCGCGACCAGGCGCTCCAGGTCCTCGAACTCCTCGGAATCAAAGGTGTTCTCCGCAAACCAGCGGTCCACGCTGACGGCCAGCGGGGGGGCGGTCCATTCGCGGGTGGAGGTGCCGAAGCCGAGCGGGGCATGGACCACAACGACAGTCTGGGGGACGGCATCCAACAGGACGCGGGTGCGGGGACCAAGCTCGCCCTTGAAGGCCTCGCGGGCGGTGGTCCCCAGCACCAACACCTGATGCTCTTGCAGCTCGCGCGGCATCATCTGGATGAGATCGGCGAGGGAGCCTCGGAGGCTGATGCGGCGGGTGATGGGAGCGCCCCGGTACACGCTGGGGGGGACGGCCTCATCCGGCGCGTCGTGGGCGGGCTGGAGGCCCTCGCTCTGGACCGGCTCGGCGTGCAGCAGGCTGATCTCGCTGCCCCAGGCCACGCCCAGGGCCATGCCCATGGCCAGCACGTGGATGGCATGCCGCCCGCCACGCGACGGGATGAGGATGCGGCGGGGGTTGCGGGGGATGGTCCCGCGCTGGAGCACCACCCGGCAGCCCAGGCGGGCCAGCACCTCGTCCACCGGATAGCCCAGGACGCGCTGGTTGTCGTCGCTGAGGCGCAGCAGCACGGTGTCGCAGTTGTGCTCCCGCACCAGCTCGTGCAGATCGTCCAGCACGTGGTGGGAGACGCGCACGTGGGGATCGACCTCCAGCGGCAGGCCGGACCAGCGGGTGGCAAGCTGGCTGAGGTCCAGCCGACGGCGGCGGACCCGGTAGACGCCCCTGGAGAGCGGCTGCCCCTGGGCCACGTTGACCAGCCCGGCCAGCACCACCGCCTCGGCCCCCGCCTCCACCAGCGCCTGGGCCAGCCGCAGCAAAGACTGCGCCGTCCGCAGGCTGAGGACGGGCAGCAGGATGCGGGAAGCCATCGGCGTGGTCAGCAAAGACCTGCTCATGATGCTCATGTGCTCAACTCAACAGAGGCACTACGTGGTCGCGCACGATGCGCCGCCAGTCGTAGCGCTGGCGGGCCTTGCGGCGCAGCAGGGCCGCCCGGTCCGCGCTGAGGGCCTGGCCGATGCAGCCGGCCACCGCCTCCGGCGCGGCATGGGGCGAGAAGTAGGTGGCGTGCAGGCCCGCCAGCTCGCGCAGGGGCGGGATATCCGAGCAGAAGATGGGCAGGCGCAGGAGGGCTGCCTCCAGAAGGGGCAGCCCGAAGCCCTCCTCCAGGCTGGGCAGCAGCAGGGCATCGGCCACCTGGTAGAGGCCGAGCATGGCCGCATCGTCCGGGCCACCCGGCAGGTGATCGGCCAGGAAGTGCACCGCACCCTCCAGGCCCAGCGAGCGGCGCAGGGCGTGCAGCTCCTCGAAGTAGCGCCGGTTCTCCGGGTTGTGCGGCCCCGGCGGGCCGGTGACCACCAGCATGGCCTGGGGGAAGCCCATGGTGCGCAGGGGAGCCAGCAGGCGCACGGCCAGCTCGATGTTCTTACGGCGGGTGATGCGGGCGGGCAGCAACAGGCAGGGCCAGGCCTCCAGCAGGCCCAGGCGCTCCAGAAGCTCCTGCAAGGGGGGCGACAGGCGATAGAAGGCCGCCACGTCCACACCCCCCGGCACCACGGCAATGGACTCCAGCGGCAGGCCGAACAGCGCGGCCACATCGCGCCGCCGGGCCTCCGAGACGGCCACATGGCGCGCGCCCGGCGGGGCCTGCCGCAGCAGGTCCCAGGGGTAGCCCGCGTGCACCTCCGACTGATAGCGGGCGGCGCGCCAGGCCAGGTCGTGGTGCCAGGCGACCAGGCGCGGCGCGTCCGGGCCGGCGGCCAGGCGGTGCAGGGCCTCTGTGAGGGCCAGGTTCTTGTGCAGGCTGAGCACGTTGTGGGCGATCAGCACGTCGCCCGCGCGGACGACCTGGCGCAGACGGCCTTCCAGGCGGGCGGCCAGGGCCGCCAACCCCGGCGGCACGCGGCCCGCGTCCAGCTCCGCCTTGAGGGCCAGCACCTCCGGATGGCGGGAATCGACCTCCGGCAGGTGGTGGAAGGCCACGCCCGGCGCGAACGGCTCCCCGCGCCCGGCCACCACGCGCACCTCGTGCCCGGCCTCGGCCAGCAGGGTGGCGTGGTAGTAAATGACCCGTTCAACGCCGCCCACGACCGGCGGAGCGGCGTAGTGCAGCATGATGACCCGCATGTATCGTCCAATCGAAGCGAAGACGGGAAAGTCAGGAATACCCGGCCAGACGCCAGGGATGGGCGACATTAGTCTACCTGTAATTATACCGGCTGCGGAGGCCCGACTTCAAGCTTTTTTGGGGGACAAAATATCCAAAAACAGGGGGTGAGGGTCTTAGCGAGGCCGATGGCAGAGGCCTGGCCGGGAGGGGGACGGCCCACGAGGCCGGGCCATCACAAGTAGCGGCGCACAATCTGCACCAGCTCCTCCGCCCGGTGGCGGTAGGTGTGCTGCTTGAGGAAGCGCTCCCGCGCCGCCGCGCCGATGCGCGCCCGCTCGGCGTCGTGGTCCAGCAGCCAGCGGAGGCGGTCGGTGGCCTCCTCCGCGCCAGCCAGGACGACGATCTCCTTCTCCGGCTCGAACCACTCCTCCACGCCCAGGTAGGGGTTGCTGACCATGCAGGCCCCCAGGGCGGCCAGCTCGAAGGGGCGGGCGGTGCTGGAGCCATAGACGCCGGCGTGCGCGCCCCGCGTGATGACCAGGTTGAGCCGACTGCGGCAGGCGTACTCCCGCAAGCGGCTGAAGGAGAGGTAGGGCAGTTGCTCGGCGCGCCCCAGGTGGCCCAGGTGGGTCCCGCGCACGGCAAAGCGGCGCTCCGGCAGGGCCAGGCTGGGGGCAGCGATCATGGCCTGCACCCAGGCCTCGCGGTACTCCTGCCCGTGGCCGTAGAAGAAAACGTCCACGTCCTGCGCCGCCACCGGGACCGGGGACCAGACCTCCGGGTCGGCGGCGTAGTGCCACACGTGTACCGCGCGCGCGCCCATCTGCCGCACATACTCGATACCGCCGACCGAATTGCCCAGGATGGCGGTGTACTCGGCGGGGTCCGCCCCCTGGTAGATGCGGAAGCCGGTGGCGAAGCCGCGAAACTGCGGCAGGCTGGCGGGCAGGTCGCCGTCGTAGTAGAGGATGGGCCTGCCGTGGCGGGCGATCAGGTAAGCGGGCACGCCGCGCAGGTGGTTGAGCGGCACGGTGAGGCAGAGCACGGCGTCCACGTCCGGGTGCTGGCGCAGCAGGCGGTCCAGGTAGGCCCGCCAGCGGGGGGCCACCACGGCCTGGGCGGCCAGCCGGACCAGCCGCTCGGAGAGGCCCTCCCCCCCGCCCCCGGCCTCTGGGGCCGCCGGGCGCGCGCCGCGAAAGCGCCGCGAGGCATCCCGCAGCAGCTTGAAGAGGTCCCCCTGGCGGCGGACGGGGTTGGGCGCGGCCTGCCACCAGAGCGACTCGATGGCCGGACCCTGGTAGGTGGTCACCAGCAGATCGACGCCAACCTCGTACAGCCCCTTGAGCAACTGCCACCAGGAGGGCGTGCTGCTAAAGGGCTGCCGCAGGTCCAGGGAAGAGGCCAGGATCAGGAGTTTCATCGCGTCCCGGAAACCGGTTGCGCCGCCAGAGATGGGCCTACTTTAACCGATCTGGCCGCCGGGGGGTAGGCGGAATCCGGCGGCGTGGTAGGCAGGAGGCAAGTAGAGGGGTATAAATGAGCACGATTTCGCCAGAAGCCAGCAGCGAGCCAAGCACAGGACTCCCAAGGAGAGCAGGTATCGTGTTCCAAGGAACGGTATCATCCATCCACATTGCCCCCGCCGAAGGCGCGCCGACCGTCTCCGTGGAGGAGGCGCACGCCGTGCCCGGCAAGGGGCTGCGCGGGGACCGCCATTACCGCGAGGAGGGCGTGGACCCGGAGGACGAGATCACGCTGATCGAAAGCGAGACGCTGGAGGCGCTGGCCCGCGACCACAGCCTGTTCATGCAGCCAGGCGAGACCCGCCGCAACGTGGTGACGCGCGGGGTGCCGCTCAACCACCTGGTGGGGCGGGAGTTCCGTGTGGGGGGCATCCGGCTGCGGGGGATCAAGCTGTGCGAGCCGTGCAGCCACCTGGCCCGGCTCACGCAGGCCGAGGCCCTGCCCGCCCTGGTGCATCGCGGCGGGCTGCGCGCGCAAATCCTGGAGGAGGGCGTGATCCGGGTGGGGGATGACATCGAGATGGTTTGAGTGCCATCCCATCGAGTCAAAACGAGAGGGTAGCTCTGCACCATGTGCGGCATTTACGGCCACTTCAGCCCGCGCGGCGGCGACGCGGCGCTGATCGAGCGGATGGCCGCCCGGCTGGCCCATCGCGGCCCGGACGGCTGCGACATGTACCGGCGGGGGCCGCTGGCCTTTGGGGCCGGGCGGCTGGCCATCATCGACCTGTCCGCCCCGGCAGGGCCGATCTTCAACGAGGATCGCTCGGTGGCGGTGGTCTACAACGGCGAAATCTACAATTACCGGGCGCTGCGGGCCGAGCTACAGGCGATGGGCCACCGCTTCGCCACCGGCACGGACACCGAGGTCATCGTCCACGGCTACGAAGCGTGGGGCGTGAATGTTCTCAAGCGGCTGCGCGGCATGTTCGCCCTGTGCATCTGGGACGAGCCACAGGAGCGCCTGATCCTGGCGCGCGACCGGCTGGGGGAAAAGCCGCTCTACTACGCCTGGCCGGGGGAAGGCGAGTTCCTGTTCGCCTCCGAAATCAAGGCGCTGCTGGAGCACCCCGGTCTGCGGCGCGCCGTGAACCGCGAAGCGCTGCCCATGTACCTGACGCTGGGGTACGCTGCGCCGCCGGACACGCTGTTCCAGGGCATCTACAAGCTCGCCCCCGGCGAGCAGATGGTCGTGGACCGGCAGGGCAGCTACGTGGAGCGCTACTGGCAGCCGTCCATGGACACGATCAACACGCCCAACGGCGATTACGACCTCTCCGTGCGCCAGGTACGCGAGAAGCTGGTCGAGTCGGTTGAGATGCGGATGATGAGCGATGTGCCGGTGGGCGTGTTCCTCAGCGGGGGGGTGGATTCGACCGCCGTGGCCGCGATCATGAGCCGCGCCCTGAGCCAGCCGGTGCAGAGCTTCACCGTGGGGTTTGACTTCCCCCCCGGCAGCGGTGGGGACGCCAAGTTCAACGTGGATGCGCGCTACGCCGCGCGGGCGTCGGCCTTCCTGGGCACCGAGCACCAGGTGATCACGGTGCGGCAGGACCACTCGCTGGCCGCGCTGTTCCCCCACCTGATCCACGCGCTGGACGAGCCGATTGCGCAGCCGGCTGTGGTGCAGACGGCACACGTGGCCGCGCTGGCCCGGCTGAACGGCGTGCCCGTGCTGCTGAGCGGCGACGGGGGGGACGAGCTGTTTGCCGGCTACCCCCACTACCGCGCCGACCGCGTCCTGGAGCGCTACCTGCGCGTGCCGGGGTTGCTGCGCCGGGCGATCCTGACGCCGCTGCTAGAGCGCGCGCCCGCCCGCTTCGACGGCGCGCGCAAGCTGGCCCAAAAATCGCGGCAGACCGATCCGGTGCGGCGCTACCTGCACTGGATGCGCATCACCGATCTGGAGCGCGTGCCGGGCCTGCTGGCAGACGCCCGGCAGGAGGGGCAAATCTATGCGGCGGTGGCGCACGCGCTGCGCCCCCTGCTGGAAGCGCCGCGCACCCGCCACTTTGCCGACCGCATCGCCTTCACCAGCCTGCAACGCTGGCTGGCCGAGGACAGCAACATGCGGGTGGACAAGATGAGCATGGCGATGTCCGTCGAATCGCGCGCGCCGTTTGAGGATCACGAGCTGGTCGAGCTGGCGCTGCGCATCCCCCTGGGCCACAAGCTGCGCAAGGGCGACTTCAAGGCGGTGCTCAAAGCGGCCATCGCCGAATGGGTTCCCCCGGAGATTCTGGCCCGCCCCAAGTGGGGCTTTTTCCCGCCCAGCTCGGAATGGCTGCGCACGGCGCTGCGGCCCCTGGTGGACACCTACCTGTCCGCCGAGCGCGTCGCCGCCAGCGGGGTCTTCCGCCCGGAGGCGGTGCGGGGCCTGGTGGAGAGCCACATGAGCAAACGCAGCTACGAGTTATGGACGCTGTGGGCCTTGCTGGCCTTCCAGGTGTGGCACGCGCTGTACATCGAGCAAAGCCTGGCGCTGGATCACACCCTGTCGCCCGCCGACCTGAACCGGGAAGCCACGCCCCAGGGCCGAGAGCGGTAGAGGAGCGCGCCATGCCCCACACCATCTGCGTCTACGCCGCCTCCAGCGACGCGCTGGACGGGGTCTACTTTGATGACGCCGCCGCGCTGGGGAGGCTCATCGGCCAGGGGGGGCACACGCTGATCTACGGCGGCGGTCGGGTCGGGCTGATGGGGGCGGTAGCCAGGGCGGCCCAGGCCAGCGGCGGCAGGGTGATCGGCGTGATCCCGGAGGCGCTGCTGGAGCAGGGCCACGACGGCGTGGACGAGCGGATCGTCACCCGCGACCTGCGGGAGCGCAAGGCGATCATGGAGGCCCGCGCGGAAGCCTTCATCGGCCTGCCGGGCGGCTTTGGCACGCTGGAGGAAGTGCTGGAGATTCTGACGCTGAAGCAGTTGGGGTTCCACAGCAAGCCGGTGGTGCTGCTGAACACGGCGGGCTTCTACGACGCGCTGATGGCGGTCTTCGAGCAGTTGTACGCGCGGCGCTTCGCCTGGCCGGAATACCGCGCCCTCTACCACCTGGCCGCCGACCCGGAGGCAGCCATGGCCTACGTGGAGGCGTACCGCCCCGCCCCGCTGCCGCAGAAGTGGACGGGCGGGAGCGGGGGACGGTGAGCCGCCTCAGGCCCCGCCTTCCAGCGCCCGCTGCTCCCGCGCGCGCCGGCGGAGCTGGGGCCAGGTCACGGCGACGGTCAGCACCAGCGAGATGGCGTAAACCAGGTTGACCGCCCACGCGCCGCCCAGCGACCGGTAGCTCAGGATGAGCCAGGCGGCGGGCAGGGCGGCCAGGGCCAGGGCGGCCAGCTTGACGGCCAGGATGGCCCGCATCAGGCGCAGGGTGCGGTACAGCGGCCCGAAGATGCCCCCCACCCCGGTGATGGCCCCGTACAGGCACAGCACACGGACCAGGGGGATGGCCGGGACGTACTCCGCGCCCAGCAGGGGGACGATGAGCGGGGCGGCCAGGGCAAACGTCCCGAAGAGTCCCAGGGAGAGCCACACAATCCAGCGGGCCACGCGGCGGAAGTTGTCTTGCAGGCGCAGGTAGTCGCGGCGGCCCACGTCGGCGGGCAGGCGAGCGGCCAGGTTGGCCAGGATGCCGTCGAACAGCAGGGCCGGGTAGGACAGCGCGCCAAGCCCCAACCGCAGAAAGCCGACCTCGGTCGGGGAGGCCCACATGCCCAGCAGTTGCAGCGGCAGCAGGGTGAAGAGCGAGGCCAGGTTCTTATCCACGGCCAGCAGCACGCCAAAGCGCCAGTACGGGCGGGGGGAGTTGCGCCGGGCGGCCAGCAGGACCTCCCCGAAGCCGGGCAGCACGTCCGGCAGCCGCCGCTGCCAGCGCCGATAGAGCCAGGCGCTCCCCACGGCCTTGAGCAGGGCAGCCAGCAGGTGGGCGGCGATGACGCCGGCGGGACCCAGCCCCAGCAGGACGGCCCCGATCCGCAGGCCGCTCTCCCCCAGGCTGGCGACGTTCTCCAGGGCGGTGTAGGCGCGCATGGCCCGCGCGCTCTGCAAGGTGAGTAGCACTAGCTGGTAGAGGGGGGTGAGGAAGAGGGACAGGGTGTAGACGCGCATCAGCTCGCCGATGTAGGCGTTGCCGTAGGAGGCGCGGGCGAACCCCGGCCCGAACAGCCAGGCCACCCCACTGGCCAGCACGGCCACCAGCAGGGACATCTGGAGGAAGTAGCCCATGAGGGCGCGCGCCTGGGAGCGGTCGCAGGCGGCGACGGCTTCCGAGAGGCGGGTGATGGTGCTCGGCCCCAGGCCGGTGAGGTCGAAGGTGAGCAGCAGGCCGTGCATGACCAGGGCCGTCTGGTAGAGGCCGTACTGCTCCGGCCCCAGCAGGCGGGCCACGACGACAAAGGTGGCAAACCCCACCGCCGTGAGAACCAGGCGGCCCGCCTGCAATGTGATCGTATCTTGCACGAACTTGCTGCGCAGCAGGCTGCCAAGCCAGGCCCTGAGCCGCTCCAGCATGGCGGTCCTTTCCCCTCCCCCGCAGGCTGCGCCTGAAAAAAGGCGGCGTCTTCCGGGCGGCCATTGTACCCCATCCGCCGCCAGCACCAACAAGGCCAGCGCCGGAGGGCAGCTCCGGCGCTGGAAGTCGGCTGCGGCGCTCAGGTCGTCGACCCCCGGCCATGGCCGTTGCCCAGGCCCAGGTACTCGCGCTCCCAGATGGGGTCCAGCAGGCGGGCGACCGCCTCGTCGTAACGGATCAGGCCGTCGCGGTAGTCGGGGTCGAGCAGGGCCTCCAGCGCGGCCTCGTCCTCCGGGTCCGGCTCGGTGGCCTCCAGAATCCGGCGGACATCGCGGTGGTGGTCACGCATGGGGCAGGGCATCAGCCAGTTGTGGTGTTCCTGGGGGGTGGCCGCCTGGTAGCCGTAGCGGTGCTGCCAGTCCCGCACGGCGCGCAGTAAAGGCTCGTCCAGCACGGCGTTGAGGGTGCCGCCCTGGCGGTAGACCTCGTTGATGTTGCTGGCGGTGTAGGGGAAGAAGACGCAGGGCATCACCTTGCCGTTCCAGTCGATATAGAGGTAGCCGCCCTCGCGCCCGGCGGAGATGCAGCCGTCGGAGCACGTGCCCAGGTTCCAGAAATCCGCCAGGAAGTAATCCCGCTCGTTGATCAGCTCCCAGGTGCGCTGCCACATCCAGAGCCGCTGCTCTGGGGTGGGCAGCAGATCGAGGGTGAAGCCGCGACCGATGGGCATGTACTGGAACAGCCAGCCGTAGGTAGCGCCCTGCTCCTCGAAGAAGAAGCGGAGGAACTCGTCGGAGAGAATCTCCTCGCAGGTGAGGCGGGTGGCGGTCAGGGAGATGCCAAAGGGGACCCCCACCTGGCGCAGATGGGCCATGGCCTGCAACACCTTGCGGAAGACCCCTTGGCCACGCCGGGCGTCGGTGCGCTCCTCGAAGCCCTCCACCGAGATGGCCGGGGAGAGGTTGCCCACCTGCGCCAGGCGGGCGGCGGCGCGCTCGTCGATCAGCGTGCCGTTGGTGTAGACCATGAAGAAGGCGTCCTGGTGGCGGGCCGCCATATCCAGCAGGTCCCGGCCACCATCGCGGTAGGCAAACGGCTCCCCGCCGGAGATGACGATAAACCCGGCTGCCCACAACTGCTTGGCCTCGGTGATGACGCGGTCGAAGACATCCCAGGCCAGCTTCTCCCGGCTGAGGCCAGAGCTGGCATAGCAGCCCAGGCATTGCAGGTTGCACAGCCTGGTGGGCGAAACCAGGATGAAGCCCGGCGGGCCGTAGCCGCCGTGCGCCGCCTTAAACGCCTCGTAGGCGGCCCGGCGCTCTTCGCGCAGCATGGCGGCGACCACAAAGGTGCGCACCATCTTCTTGAACACGGCGTGGGAGATGTGGCCGCGCTCCATGGCGCGCCTGACGGAGCGGAGCAGCGCCCAGCTCAGGCGGCTGCGGTCCTGTTTGGCCCGCAGGGGGCGGTTGACGTAGACGTTGGCGGCGTTAGCCAGGTCTCGCTGGACGCCGCGCTCCAGGTAGTCAAAAACCCAGCGGCGAACAGGGGCAAAACGCATGGCGCTGGCGACGACGTTGGAAACGGTGCTGGCCCCTCCCCTGGCCGCAAGTCGGCGTACAAGAATTTCCAATCCGGTCGCCATCTCTTCCACCTCCTTCTCAGCGTTGTACAGCCACACGGAAGACCTCCAGGAAGCCGAGGCCCCTGGCCTGCCTGGGGGAAGTCCCGGACGGCTCCAACGCCTTTGTTAAGATCATAGGCCCGCAGCAGTGGCCCGTCAATGCTCCAGCGCCCATAACCCCCCAAACCCTGGGGGGGCTGGGAAGCGGGAGCGCTGGCTTTTGAGGGAAAAAGCGGCAGGGAAGAGGGGGGAGTCAGTCCGGGGAGGGCTGGCGGGCCGCTGGCCGGGCGTCCTGGAGGGCGTAGACCATGGCCTGCCCGAAGAGGTTGGGCCACACCCTGCGCAGGAAGGGCGTGCCCTGGTAGGCCTCCTGGTGCGTGATGCGGAAGCCCATCTGCCGCGCCCACCAGCGGAAGTCCGCCACCGTCCAGAAGCGGAGGTGCTCGCCGGGCGTGACCACCCATTGCAGCGGGAAGCGGCCCAGCAGCAGGCGCAGGCGGTGCTGGTGGTAGCCGGTGTTGGGCACGGTGACAAGCAGGGTGGTGGCGCGGTGGCGCAGGGAATCGAGCAGGCGCTCCGGGTCCGGGATGTGCTCGATGATCTCGCTCATGATGATCACGTCGTAGTGGTCGCCGATGGCCGAGCCGAGGGGCCGGTTCACGTCCGCCAGGTCAACCTTGAGGCCCTGCGCCCGGCAGAAGGCCACCGCCCTGGGGGAGATATCCAGCCCGTAGCCATCGACGCCGCGCTGCTCCACCAGGTACTTGAGGATAGCGCCGTCGCCCACGCCCAGGTCCAGCACCCTGCTGCCCGGCGGGATGATGCGGGCCAGGGCCTGCGCCCGCGCCAGGCGGAAGGGCGAGAGGCTGCCCATCACCTTACCGGCCTTGGCGTCCCAGTAATCGTCGTAGTCCACCACGCCCACGCGGGCCGTGGGCGGATAGCCGAACAGCCGACGCAGGGCGTGGTAGCGGCCCGCCAGCCACAGGTAGAGGCGGCGGGGCAGCAGACGGCGAGCCAGGGGCTTGAGCGCGCTCAGCATAGCTAACTGCCCCTAAGGGGACCCCGTCTGGCGGGTATCGTCGATGTAGCGTTGCAGAATCTGGCTCAGGCGCTTATTGTACCTGCGCCGCCGGATGCGCTCCTCCAGCAGGGCAATGGCCGGTTCGGGGTCCACCGCCAGCAGGTTCTCGGCCACAAGGCGAATCCCCCACTCGCTCTGCGCCTCGTCCAGGCGCGCGCTGACCCAGGCGAAGGCGTGGGGGTCCCCCTTAGCGACTTTGGAGAGCACATAGGCCAGGCTGTAGTAGAGCGCCGGGTCGGCTTTTTCCGCGTAGTCCAGCATCCGCTCCCGAATCGACGGCCCCATGCTGGCGAGGGCTTTCACGGCTTCGTCACGGACGATTGAATCCTCTTCTTTCTCCTCCTCCAGGATGCGCAGCAGGCGCGGCACGGCCTCGACCACCTGCCAGTGGCCCAGCAGCTCGACGGCGTGGATGGGCGCGTAGCCCTCGCCCAGGGAATCGGCGCTGTAAAGCTCTGGCGTGTCGAGAATCTCGAAAAGCCAGGGGATCACGGCCTCTTTTTGCTCGGCCAGCCGGCGGCCCGCGAATTCCGCGTCAAAGGTTTTGGCGAAGAGGAGCCAGGCGACCTGGTGGCGGGGGTGGCTGGCATCCCGCAGGGCCTCACGCCAGATGGATATGTTATCTTCCACAGATCGTCCTCTCCTTATTGCTGAACTGCTGGCACCGGCGGCCTTTCAACTGTTCTCCGGCCCGGACACGACGCCGACAGCGGGAAAGCGGCAGCGGCGGGCCGGAGTCCGCCGCTGCGCCTGGGCTGCCCTGCCCGTCCCTAATCGGCGGCGGCCAGGCGGGCGTTAGGCCCCGGCCCCAAGCTGCTGGTTCAGCGCGCGCAGGCGCAGGCCCAGCCCGACCAACAGGACGCCGAAGAAGATGGCGTAGAACGCGATGAGGGTGACGATGGCCAGCGCGCCCGCGCCGGGGAACAGCACGGCGATGACGCCGAAGAGCACAGAGGCGGCGCCGCCCAGGCCCAGCCACAGCTCGCCCTCGATGACCCGCCGCAGACGGATGGCAGCGACGATCTCCAGGACGCCGGTTAGGATGGCCCAGGAGGCGATGAGGTAGAGCAGGACCAGGGCCGTGATCTGGGGCCAGACGAAGGCCAGCACGCCCGCCACCACGCTGACCGCGCCCTCCACCAGCAACAGCCACCAGCCGTCATATTCCCCCCGGCTCTGGAAGCCGGCCAGCAAGTTGAAGATCCCCTCCACGATGGCATAAGCGCCGAAGAGAAAGACCAGCACGACGACCGTGAGGCCCGGCCAGACCAACGCGGCGATGCCGAACAGCACGGCCAGCACGCCGCGCAGGGCCACCGCCCACCAGTTACGCGCCAGAGAGCGAATCATCATCTACCCCTCCTGAAATCTTCAACAAAAAGTGTGGTATAGCCTGGCGAAAGCACCCCGTCAAGCGCCCCGCGCGCGGAGCGCCTCCTCGTACAGGCCGCGCACCTGCGATGCCACGCGCGCCCAGGTGTGGGCCTCCGCCCTGGCCCGGCCCGCCGCGCCCATCCGCTGCCGCAGGGCGGGATCGGCCAGCAGGCGGACGATCCGTTCGGCCAGCGCGGGCACGTCGTGCTGGGGGACCAGGTAGCCGGTCACGCCATCCTCGATGGCCTCCTCCGCGCCGCAGCCGGTGGTGCCGATGACGGGCAACCCGGCTGCGCCCGCCTCCAGGTAGACCAGGCCGAACCCCTCAAACTTGCCGCCGACGTTGATGGCGGGCAGAGCGAAGACATCCGCCGCGTGGTACCAGCCCAGCAGCACTTCCTCCGGGACGCGGCCCAGGATGTGCACGTGCCCGGCCAGGCCGTGCGCCTCCATGAGCTGGCGCAGCGTGGCCTGGTACGCTTCGTCGCGATCATCGCCGATGATGACGCACTGCGCATCGGGCACTTTCTCACGGACGGCGGCCATCGCCTCCAGCAAGATGTGAAAGCCCTTGCGGGCCTTGTTGACCCCCACGCCCAGCACGGTGGGACCCCGTTTTGGGGGGAGCGTGGCGGGGGGTGTGCGGAAGCGCTCCGCGTGGACACCGTTGGGGATCACTTGCAGCCGCGCACCGGGCAGGATGGCCTGCACCTGGCGGGCGGTGTAGTTGCTGACGGCCAGCACCACGGCCCGCGCCGCCGCCCAGCGGAACAGCCACCCCACCCCGCCCCGGACGGCGCTCATGGGCAGGTAGGTGCCGTGGGCGGTGACGAAAAGCGGACGCCCCAGCGCCGCCAGCGCCGCCGCCGGAAGATAATGCTCGGCAGCGGCGTGAATCACCTGGCAGCCGCGAAAGGCAAGCAGCAGGCGGGGGACCGCCGCCAGGCTGCGGGGGGTGGTCCAGCGGCGGGCGGGCAGCAGCGGCGGCAGGATGGGATGGTAGCCGCGATGGGGGATGCCGCCATCGCCGGGGCTGGCCCGCGAGGCGGCGATCACGAAGCGGACGTCTCCCCCGGCGGCCAGCGCCTGCGCCAGCTCCATCGTGTAGCGGCCCCAGCCGTGCGCCTCGGTCAGCTCCGGGGCCAGCAGGCCGACTTGCAGCATGTCCTCCCCTCCGCAGGCGTCAGCGGACCCGCGCCTGCCTGCACTATAGCTTACTCTGAAGCGGGGAGCAATACAGAAGTCCGCCCCTCGCCCGCGCAAGCCCCCACTTTTTCGGGTGATCGCGCAACGGGTTATGGTTGACGCTCCGCAAATGCAGTACATTTAGGAGGACAGGCCACGAAAGAGATTGCAGGCCCAGGGCAGGCTCCTCCTGAGGCCGCCTGGGCCTGCCAGAGGCGTGGAGCCGCCGAGGCAACCGAGCCATGACCACTGCAACGCCGTCCATCCCCATGACCCAGCCCGAACAGGTGACCCTGGGCCTGTCGGAACAGGAGGCCGTGGCCCGCCGCCAGCGCGGCGAGGGCAACGACGCCCGCCTGGCGACCAGCCGCCCCTACCGCGAGATTTTGCAGCAGAACGTCTTCAACTTTATCAACATCATCCTGTTCGCCATCGGGGCGGTGATGATCGCGCTGGGGCGCTTTGGGGATGCCTTCGTCAGCGTCGGCCTCATCCTGCTCAACGTGGTCATCGGCACGGCCCAGGAGGTGCGGGCCAAGCGGCAACTGGACCGCATCGCCCTGCTCACGCGGCCCAAGGTCAGCCTGATCCGCGAGGGCCAGGAGAAGGTGGTTGACCCGGCGGAGATTGTGCGGGGGGACATCCTGGTGGCTCGGCCTGGCGACCAGATCGTGGTGGATGGCGTGGTGGTGGGCGCGGGCAGGATGGAGGTGGACGAGTCGCTGCTGACGGGCGAATCGGACCTCATCCCCAAGCGGGCGGGGGACGCGGTGCTCTCCGGCAGCTTTTGCGTGACCGGCAGCGCCCTCTACGAGGCGCAGCAGGTCGGGGCGCAGAGCTACGCCAACCGGCTCACGACGGAGGCGCGCTCCTTCCGTGTGGTGAAGACGCCCCTGCAGCGGGACGTGGAGTTCGTCATCCGGCTGCTGACGCTGGTGGCGCTGTTCATCGGGGCGCTGCTGCTGGCCTCCGCCGTGCTCTACGCCGTTCCGCTGGTGCGCAGCGTGCAGATGGCGGCGGTGATCGCGGGGCTGATCCCCAACGGGCTGTTCTTCATGGTGATTGTGGCCTACGCGCTGGGGGCGCTGCGCATCGTGCGCTGCGGGGCGCTGGTGCAGCAGGCCAACTCGGTCGAATCGCTGAGCAACGTCAACGTGCTGTGCATGGACAAGACCGGCACGCTGACGGCCAACCGCATCCACCTGCACGACATACACCCCCTGGGCGGCGTGGACAGGGAGGCCCTGGGGCGGCTGCTGGGCAACTTCGCGGCCAGCGTCTCCGTGAGCAACCGCACCGGCGAGGCGCTGGCCCAGGCGTTGCCGGGCCGGGCCTGCCCGGTGGCGGACGAAGTGCCGTTCTCGTCGGCCCGCAAGTGGAGCGCCATCGCCTGCGACGAGGGGGAGCTGCGCGGCGCCTACGTGCTGGGCGCCCCGGAGATGCTGCAACCTCACCTGCGGGCGGAGGGCGGCGACTTCTCCGGGCCGCTCCGGGAATGGTCTGAGGCCGGGCTGCGGGTGCTGCTCTTCGCCCGCAACGCGGAGGCGACCCGCCTGCACGACGAGGCGGGCCAGCCGTGCCTGCCGCCGCTGACGCCGCTGGGGGTGGTGGCCTTCAGCGACGAGCTGCGCCCGGCGCTGCGGGAGACGCTGTCGGAGTTCGCCAGGGCGGGCGTCCGGCTCAAGATCATCTCCGGCGACAACCCGCACACGGTGGCCTCGCTGGCCCGGCAAGCGGGATTCAACGGCGACTTGAAGGCCATCTCCGGCCCGGAGCTGGCCCAGATGGACCTGAGCCAACTGGAGCAGGCGGCGGAGGAGGCGACCGTCTTCGGGCGCATCACGCCGCAGCAGAAGGAACTGCTGGTGGAGGCGCTGCGCAGGCGCGGCTACTACGTGGCGATGATCGGGGACGGCGTCAACGACGTGCTGTCGCTCAAGAAGTCGCACCTGGGCATCGCCATGCAGAGCGGCAGCGCGGCGGCGCGCGGCGTGGCGGACATGGTGCTGCTGGACGATTCCTTCGGCGCGCTGCCGCCGGCCTTTCTGGAGGGGCAACGGATCATCAACGGGATGCAGGACATCCTGCGGCTGTTCCTGACGCGCGCGCTGTACGTGGCGCTGCTGATCCTCTCCACCGCCGTGATGGGGATCGGCTTCCCCTACGTGCCCAAGCACGTCTCGCTGCTGACCTTCTTCACGGTGGGCATCCCCACGCTGGCGCTGGCGGTGTGGGCGCGGCCCGGCAACACGCCGCGACGCGGCCTGCTGCGGGCGGTGACCCACTTCGTGTTCCCGGCGGCCATCACCACCTTCATCTTCGGGCTGGGGGTTTACACGGTGGCCTTCGGAGTGACGTACTCCAACCTGGAAGCCAGCCTGTTCGAGGTGAGCCAGGAGGACATCGAGCGCTACCAGGCCCAGGCGGGGGTAGACTACCCCATCGACACGCCGGAGGCGTACCGGTTTGAGGTGGCCGGGCTGGCCGCCCAGACCTCGCTGACGACGTTCACGCTGCTGGCGGGGCTGGCGCTGATCGTCTTCGTGGAGCCGCCGTCGCCGTTCTTCGTCGGCGGCGACATCTACAGCGGCGACCGCCGCCCGACGCTGCTGGCGATGGGGCTGCTGCTGGCCTTCGCGGTGGTGCTGGCGGTCGAGCCGCTGCGCCGCTTCTTCGAGCTGATGATCCTGCCCGCACACGCCTACGCGGCCATCGCGGCCAGCGTGGTGGTATGGGCCTTGCTGCTGCGCCAGGCCTGGCGCGGGCGCTGGCTGGAGCGCTTCCTGCAACTGGATGGGCGCTGAGGCGGCCCGTCCCCCCTGACGAACCGCAACCCCACCGCCCGAACGGCGTATAGCCCGCAAAGGCGTGGCGTCATACGCCCGCCGCCCCCAGATCGAAAGGGAAACCTCATGATCGCATCCGACCGCATGGTGATCCAGACCCGGGGGCTGTCCAAATCCTACGGGGAGGTGGAGGCCCTCAAGGGGCTGGACCTCAACGTGCCGGAGCACTCCATCTTCGGCTTTCTAGGCCCCAACGGGGCGGGCAAGACCACCACCATGAAGCTGCTGGTGGGCCTGGCCCGCCCCACAAGCGGCGGCGGCTCCATCTTCGGGATGGACATCACCCGCGACAGCGTGAACATCCGCAAGCGGGTGGGCTACCTGGCCCAGGACCCGCGCTTCTACGAGCACATGACGGCGCGCGAGACGCTGCGCTTCACGGCGCGCTTTTTCTACAGCGGGCCGCAGGAGGCCATCGAGGAGCGGGTGACGGAGACGCTGGGGCTGGTGGGGCTGGCCGACAAGGCCGACCGACCGGTGCGGGGCTTCTCCGGCGGGGAGCGGCAGCGGCTGGGCATCGCCCAGGCGCAGGTCAACTACCCGGACCTGCTCATCCTGGACGAGCCGGCCGCCTCGCTGGACCCCCAGGGGCGGCGCGACGTGTTGGAGGTGATGGAGCGGCTGCGCAAGTACGCCACCATCTTCTATTCCACGCACATCCTGGACGACGTGCAGAAGGTGAGCGACACGGTGGCCATCCTCAACCGGGGGCAACTGGTGGCCCAGGCGCCCATCGAGGCGCTGCTGGCGGGCACGGAAGGCACGGTCTACACCGTAGTGATGAAGGGCGAGACGGGGGAGATCTACAAGCAGGTGGCGGGCCAGCCGTGGGTCAAGAGCATCACCGCCACGGCGCAGGACGGGCGGACCACCTGGCAGGTGAGCGTGAGCGACGAGGCCGCCGCGGAGGCCCAATTGCTGCGCATGGTGCTGGCCGACCGGGGGATCACTGTGACCGAGTTCGGGCGCAGGCGCTACGAGCTGGAGGACATCTTCCTGAGCATCGTGGAAGGGAGGCAGGCATGAGCAAGGGCACACTGCAACCGGTGCAGGAGCGCGGCTGGCTGACCGGCTTCGGCAACCTGCTGCGGCGGGAGAACGCTTCCTGGTGGCGGACGCGCACCTGGTGGGTGCACGCCATCATCTGGCTGGCGATCATCAACGGGGTCCTGGCCGCCCTGCTGTGGACGGTCCCCAGCGGGCCGGAGGGCGGGACTGCCCAGCAGCAGCTACCGGCAGAGCAGCGCGTCCCGGAGGCGGTGGAGGTCTTCATGATCATCGGCGGCATGGCGACAGCGGTCGGCGTGAGCATCGTGGCCCAGGGGGCCATCATCGACGAGCGACAGTCCGGCACGCTGGAGTGGATCCTCTCCAAGCCGGTCTCGCGCACGGCGGTGCTGCTGGCCAAGCTGATCGCGCTGGGGGTCGGCGCGCTGGCGATCATGGTGGCGCTGCAAGGGCTGGTGGCCTACCTGCAGATGATGCTGGCCGGGCACGCGCCCACCGCGCTGCCGTTCATCGGCGGCCTGGGGCTGGTGGGGCTTAACCTGGTGTTCTACCTGGCGCTGACGCTGATGCTGGGGGTGCTGTTCAGCAATCGCGGCCCGGTGATCGGCATCCCGCTGGGGCTTATCTTCGGCTACCAGATCATCCTGGGCCTGGCCCCCTGGCTGGCCCAGATCACGCCCTACGGGCTGGTGGTGCCCACCGGGCCGGACAACACGGGGATGGCGGCCCTGCTGGCCCAGGGGGGAACGCCCCCCTCCACCCTGCCCATCTTCGCCACCATGCTGTGGATCATCCTGTTCGTCGGCGTGGCGGTGTGGCGCTTCGAGCGGCTGGAATTTTGAGCGCGGCCCCTGATTCGCCCTGTGTGGGCCGCCCGCAACCCAGGGCGGGGGCATGCGTAATAGGTGATGTAAGCCGGGCGGTATGCTGTGAGTGAAGAGGGAGACCTAAACCATGCGCAATCTCGTGCTGCGGCTGGTCGTCAACGGGCTGGCCATCGCGGTTGTGGCGGCGCTGCTGCCGGGCATCACCATCACCAACGACGGCATCGGCAGCCTGGCCATCCTGGCCGTGCTCATCGCCATCGTCAACGCCTTCGTCAAGCCCATCGTCATGATCCTGAGCTGCCCGTTCATCATCCTGTCGCTGGGCATCCTGATCCCGGTGATCAACGGCCTGATGCTGATGCTGGTGGCCAGCCTCTCCGGCGGGCGCCTGGTGGTGGATAACTTCGGGTGGGCCATCGTGGGCGGGATCATCATGGCCATCGTGGTGATCGTGCTGGAGAGCGCGCTGGGCCTGCGGGAAGACCGCCAGCGCGAGCCGCGCTACCGGTGAAGCCGGGCCGGGCGAGGGCGGACAGGCCCCGCCGGCAGGGAACGCCATAGGGGGAGGGGCAGGCCCCTTCGCCGGCCCGACAAAATCCGGGGCACGACCGCAGCGGCCTGGGGCCTGCGCCCCAGGCGCTCAAGTTGTCGCCCTCGACCGGCCCAAGGGACCGGCGGGCTAGAAGTCCAGGTCGTCGCCCCCGCCGAAGTCGTCATCGCCGCCGAGATCGGGCATGCTGGCCTCGATCTCCTCCGGGCTTTCCCCGGCCTCCAGGCGGCCCACCACCTCTTCGAATTCTTCGCCCAGGTCCTCGCCCAACTCCTGGCCCATGCGGCGCATGTAGCGCCCCAGCGTGGCCGGGTCGGCGTCCTCCAGGTCGGCGAGGGCAGCGTCGTCCTCCAGGGAATCGAGGATGGAGTCCTCGGAGCGGGCGATGCGGACGCGCCTGATCCAGCGGGTAAGGTTGGTGCCGCCGCAGTGCGGGCAGGTCGGGGTTGCGGCGTCGTAGTCGGCGTAAGTCTTATAGAAAAGCCTGACCTTGCGCTGACAGTCCTGGCAACGATAATCGTAGTAAGGCACGGTACTCCCTCAACAAAGGCGATATAATCTCCCGTGGATATTCCGGCGATCTATTATACCACACCGCCCTCGCGCCGGGCGCCAAAGGCGACGCCGCGTGGCGGAGAACCCGTAGCCAGTGGAGCCAAGACACAGTGAGACCTGCCGATGCAACATGAATATTCCGGCGACACGCCCGCCCGCCCCGACCAGCCCACCCCCCAGCAGGAGCCGCCGCGCCTGCGGGTGCGGGTGAAGATGCCCGACACGCCGCCGACCTTCACCTACCTGCTGCTGGGCCTCATCGTTCTGGTCTACCTGGCGGGGCAGGTAATCCCGGTGCAGCCGGGGATGGTGGTGAAGGGCTACCGGGTGACCAGCGGCGAGGAGTTGCTGGTGATCTACGGGGCGAAGATCAACGAGCTGATCCTGAACGAAGGGGAATGGTACCGGCTGCTGACGGCGATCTTCCTGCACGGCGGGCTGGCTCACCTGTTCTTCAACGGCTACGCGCTGTACGTCATCGGCCAGGACATCGAGCGGCTGTACGGGCACGCCCGCTTCCTGATCATCTACCTGCTGGGCGGGCTGACGGCCTCGGTCAGCAGCCTGGTCTTCAGCCCGGCGTGGAGCGTGGGGGCCAGCGGGGCGCTGTTCGCCATTTTCGGGGCGGAGATGGTCTTTCTGTACCGCCACCGGCGGTTGTTCGGGGAGGGGGGACGGCGGCGGCTGCAAAACCTGGTGTGGCTGCTGATTCTGAACCTGGCCATCGGGCTGCTGGGCAGCACGCTGATCGACAACTGGGCGCACATCGGGGGCTTTGTGGGGGGGACGGCGCTGGCCTGGCTGATCGGGCCGCAGTTCCGCCCCCTGCCCCCCACCGACGCCAGCCTGGTGATCCAGATCGAGGACGACAACCCGCTCCAGAAGCGCATCTTCGTGCCCTTCGCCTGGGCGGCGGGGCTGATCCTGGTGGTAGGGGTGCTGATGATGAGCGCGGCCTAGCCGCACAAGGCCCGCTTTTGCGTATACAATAGATATAGAACAGGCGCAAGACAGGAGCGGGCAGCAATGAACGGGTCCAAGGTGGGCAGGGTGACGCACTACTTCGACCGGATAGGGGTGGCCGTCATCGAGCTGAGCGGGGACCTCTCCAAGGGGGACTGGGTCCGCTTTGTGCGGAAGGGTGAGCCGCTGTTCGAGCAGGAGGTCAGCTCCATGCAGATCGAGCACCAGCCGATCCGGGCTGCCCGCCGGGGCGAGACCGTGGCCCTCAAGGTGGCGCAGGAGGTCAAAGCGGGGACCGAGGTCTACAAGGTCTGAGCCGGCGGCGCGCCCAACAACGGACAGACCACCCCGCACGCCCCGATGTTGTGTTGGAGGGGGTTAGCGCCATGCCTCGCCGGCCCGCACTCCCTACCATCCCCCTTGAGCTACAGGGCCGCTGGACCCTGGTGGAGCGACTGGGCACGGGGGGCGGCCAGAGCAGCCCCCTGCTGCTGCGGCGGGAGCGCGACGGCTTCCTGGGTGTGCTGCGCGCCCTGAAGGCGAGCAGCCCCTACAACGTGGAGCGCCAGCGCCGCGAGATTCGGGCGCTCCAGCACTACCACCACCCCAACATCATGGCCCTGGCCGAGCACAACATCGAGGCCGAGCCGCCCTGGTACATCAGCGAGTACGGGGACCCTTTCCCCCGGCTGTGGGCCTGCACGCGCAAGCGCATGCAGGGCAGGCCGGAGGCGCTCTACGCCCTGGCCCTGCGCTACGTCCGCGAGCTGCTGGAGGGCCTGGCGGGGCTGCACCGGCTGGGCGTGGTGCACCGGGACATCCGGCCCGCCAACCTGATCTTTTTGCCGCGCGGGGAGGAACAGGCCAGGCAGCGGATCGTGCTGATCGACTTCGGGGTGGCCTACGTGCCGGACGCCCTGCGCTGGCGCGGCTCTCCGGCCTCTGGCGGCGGGGTCCCCAGCCCAGCAGGGACCGGCTATGGCCGCCTTGAGAAGGCCGATCCGGCGCGGGACTGCGCCCTGGTCGCCCGGCTGCTGGCGGACATGCTGCGCGAGCAGCCGCCCAGGCAGACCTGGCAGGGCCGGGGGGCCTACCACTGCATGCAGTTCGCCCCCGGCATCCCCGGCGAGGCCATCCGCGCGCTGCTGCAAACCTGCGAGGACGCGGCCCGCTGCCCCCGCGACGCGGCGCACATGCTGCGGCTGCTGGAGGAGGCGCTGCCAGCGGTGGGGTCGGCAGCGCCGTAGGCGGAGCGGCTCAGGGCGCGGCATCCTCCGGCGGAGGGGCGCCGGCCTCCATGCTCTGATCCCGGCGCAGGCGCTCCACCTCCTGGCGCAGCAGGGCAAGCTCCTGGGCCAGGGCCTTGTTCTGGTCCGCCAGGCGGGTGAGCACGGTGCTGTAGTAGAGCATGATGACCAGGAAGAAGGCCACCGCCACGGCGAAGAGCACGGTCGGGCGGAAGATGCCGGTCAGCTCCGCCAGCAGGTCCAGGGGGGCGCTCCATACGCTGAGCACGATGAGGACAACGCCGGTGAGCAGCCACAGCAGGGAGTGCTCCTCCCGCAGGCGGCGACGGCGCACCAGCTCCAGCACGACGAGCAGGATGATCACGGTGGCCAGCAGGCCAAAGAGAGTCTGGCGATCCATGGGGAACGCGGCAGGGGTGGCCGGGCCTCAGCCCGGCGGGGCGTGCCGCCGCCTCCTTTCCACTCCACTTGCTCCACTACCTTACGACCCCACGCCCAACGCGGCCTGCGGCGGGGCTAGACGCCCGGCTGGGCCATGGTCTTGGCGATGGGATAGAGCTTGAGCCACCACTGCTCCTTGGGGCGACCCAACTCCTGATCGACCAGGCGTGGCAGGTCACCCAGGCTGGTGAAGGTGACCTGCCCGGCCTGCAGGCCGATGAAGGCCCCCGCCGGAGAGACTTTACCGGCCTCTTTGACCAGGAAGTCGATGCACTTGGCGGCCAGGCGGGTGGCCTGGATGCGGTCGAAGGGCGAGGGGTCCCCGCCCTGCTGCACGTGGCCCAGGATAGACTGGCGCACGTCGAAAAGCTCCCCGCCCTCTTTCTCAAAGAGGGAGGCGATAAAGGAAGTGGTGTAGAAGGGGTCGGCCCGCTCGTTGCGGATGATGAGGCCCAGGCGCTTGTTCTGCTCGAAGCCCTGCACCAGGTTGTCCAGGTCCACCTGCAAGTCGCGCAGCGAGACTCCCTCCTCGTTGAGGTAGACGCGCTCCGCGCCGCTGGCCAGGGCGCTCATCAGGGCCAGGTAGCCGCAGTAGCGGCCCATTACCTCCACCACAAACACACGCCGCGAGGCCACGGCGGACTGCTTGATCTTGTCCACGTCCTGCACGATGTTGTTGAGGGCGGTATCCGCGCCGATGCTGTGCTCCGAGCCGGGCAGGTTGTTATTGATGGAGGCGGGCAGGCAGACGATGGGGATGTTGAAGGCGGGGAACTCCGTGCTGCGGGTGAACATCTTGTAGGCGGCCTCGTAGCCGGAAAGGCCGCCGATGATGAGCAGCCCCTGCACGCCGTGCTGCTGCAACACCTGGGCGATGCGGGGCAGCTCGTTGTCCCTGGGGACCCGGCGGTTGGTCCCCAGCTCGGCCCCGCCCACGGAGACCCAGCCGGTCACGGACATCCAGTCCATCTCCCGGATGTCGCCCTCCAGCAGGCCCACAAAGCCGTTGCTGGCGGCCAGCATGGTGTGCCCGCGATCCATGCCCAGGCGGACCGCCGCGCGGACGGCGGTATTCATGCCGGGGGCAGGCCCGCCGCTGTGCATGACCAGGAACCGCAGCCGATTCTGGCCGGCCTGCGGCTTGCGGGGGTGGGCGCGGACCAGGGTATGAAAGATGCGCAGCATATCCTTGAAGCTGCTGCCGCGCAGGGCCATGGCCGTTTCGTAATCGTGGGCGGCGATGACCTGGGCCACCTGCTGGGTTTTGGTGACGCACTCCATGAGGGGCGAATGGATCAGGCTGTTCTCGCGGATGCCGATGAGCTGCGGCTCGCTGCCCGGCTCGGCGGAAAGAATCTGCTCCACGGCGGCGTAGCCGGTCAGCGTGCCCAGGTTGCGGTCAAAGGCGCTGGGGGAGCCGCCGCGCTGCACGTGCCCCAGGATGGTCACGCGGGTGTCCTCCGCCAGGCGCTGCTCCAGCACCTGCTTGACGTAGTCGCTGGTGATGGGGTTGCCGTGGCGGTCCTGGGCGCCCTCCGCCACGATGACGATGCCGTGACGGCGACCGATCTCGCGGCCAGCCCGGAGGGTCTGGCACATGTCCTCCTCCCAGGTGTCGGATTCGGGGGGGTTCTCCGGGATGAGGACCCAGTTAGCGCCGGTGGCGACGGCGCTCATGAGGGCCAGGTAGCCGCAGTGCCGCCCCATGACCTCGATGACGAAGGCGCGCTGGTGGCTGGCTGCCGTGCTGGCGATGGCGTCGATGGCCTCGGTGATGCGGTGCAGGGCGGTATCGGCCCCGATGGTCATATCCGTGCCGAACATATCGTTATCGATGGAGCCAACCAGGCCGACCACGGTCAGGTAGGGGTGCGCCCTGGCCGCCTTCTGGCTGATCTCGCCCTGCTCCACCAGCTCGGCCAGCAGCTCCGGCCACTCCTGGCGGAAGATGTTGGCCCCGGTGAGGCTGCCGTCGCCGCCGATGACCACCAGGCGGTCGATGTTGTGCTGCACCAGGTTCCTGGCGGCCAGCCGCCGCCCCTCGCGGCTGAAGAACTCCGCGCTGCGGGCGGTGCCGATGATGGTGCCGCCCTGGTGCAGGATGCCCCCCACGGACCCCCAGGTCATCTTGCGGATGTACTCGCCGCCGCCGACCATGCCCTTGTAGCCCTCGTAGATGGCGTAGACATCCACGCCGCGCTGGAGAGCCGTGCGCACCACGGCACGGACGGCGGCGTTCATCCCCGGCGAATCGCCGCCGCTGGTCAGGACGCCGATGCAGCTTGTGGCACTCTTTGGCATGAAATCCCCCGTCTTTCCCTTAGTCTCTCTCCGCCGGTATCCATCTTTGGGCAGTTTTAACCCGCCCCCGGCCCCCCGTCAACCACAACCTGCACGATCCGGATGGGGCAGCTTGCGGCATGGCGGGCGGGAGAAGCACGCCAGACCTCGCGCTGGTCACGCGCCGCCGGCAACGGCCCCTTCTCACTGGCCAGGCGCAGCCGGATAAGAAAGGCCGGGCTTGCTCCCGGCCCTGGCGCGTGGCTTTTTGTGGTATAATCAGAACATCAGTTCTAAAGCCGGGCCTATGGAGGAGGATAGAGAGCATGTCCCAGACACGCTGCGCCTGGGTGCCGGACGACCCGCTGTACAGGGCCTACCACGACGAGGAATGGGGGACCCCCGTCCACGACGACCGCCTGCTGTTCGAGTTCCTGATCCTGGAGGGGGCGCAGGCGGGGCTGAGCTGGTCCACCATCCTCAAGAAGCGCGACCACTACCGCGCCGCCTTCGACGGCTTCGACCCGGCCAGGGTGGCCGCCTACGACGCGGACAAGATCGCGGCGCTGCTGGCCGATCCGGGCATCGTGCGCAACCGGCGCAAGGTGGAATCCGCCGTGCAGAACGCCCGCGCCTTTCTGGAGGTGCAGCGGGAGTTCGGCAGCTTCGACGCCTACGTCTGGGGGTTCGTGGGCGGAAAGCCACTGCACAACGGGTTCCGGTCGCTGGCCGAGATCCCCGCCGAGACGCCGGAATCGCGCGCGCTGAGCAAGGACCTCAAGCGGCGCGGCTTCAACTTCGTCGGCCCCACCATCTGCTACGCCTTCATGCAGGCGGTGGGCATGGTCAACGACCACACGGTGGACTGCTTCCGCTACGCGGAGCTGGCCGGGCAGCAGGCGGGCGGGTAGGCGGGCGCGACAAACAAAAAGGGCGGGCCGCTGCGGCAGCCCGCCGGGCGTCGGCACGTCTCAACCCGTCGACAGGGCGCGCCCCCTCAGTGCTTCACGCCCAGGATGTGGACGTAGTCGATCATCTTGAAGGCGGGCAGGTAGCCACGCTGGGGAGTCTCCGGCCACAGGGCGGCCACGATGGGGCCGAACTCCTCGCGGAGCCTGCCGCGCAGGGAGCGCAGCACCCGCGTGGAATCGACCAGGGAGGGCACCATCTGCCGGGTGTGGGTCACCCACTGGGCCAGCGTGACGCCGGAATCCTCAAAGGCGGAGAGGTAGCCCTCCGGCGTGCCCACGTACCAGCCCTGGTTCTCCATGTAGCTGCGCATGACGCGGCTGACGGGGCGGGCAACCGCCGTATCAACCAGAGAAAGCGGGGCCGAGGGCCTGAGCATGCGGGCCATGATGGCGATGCCCTCCGCCTTGCGCTCGTGGGGGAAGTGCCCGGCCACCTCGATGGCGGTGACGCCGTCGGCCTTCCCGGCCAGGTCGCGGGTGATGGCCGGGTCGAACACGTCGCCCAGCCGCACCTCCACCCTGCCCTCCAGGCCAAGCTCCCGCGCGATCTGGTCGGCGATCTCCGCCTGCTCCGGGCTGATGGTGATGGAGATCACGCGGACGCGGGGCAGCAGGTAGCAGAGGCGGACGATGGAGTTGCCACGGCCCGTGCCCACGTCCACCAGCAGGCCGTCCTGGCCGTTGTTGAGCAGGCGGCTGACGGCTGCCTGCCAGGCGATATCCACCGTGTTGACCTGCCCGGCAAGCAGGCGTCTGGCGGGGTCGGGGATGGCGTGGATGGCGTCGTTGTAGACACCCACGCTGATGCTGAGCCAGGCCCGGCGCATCAGCCGCCCGTAGGTCTCGTAGAACTGCTCCGGGTCGTTGATGGGCCTGCCCAGCAGGGGCTTGATCATGGCCCAGGCGAACTTGACCATCCGCTGGCGGGGCGGGACACGGCGGTCCAGCTCGGCGTAGTAGGCGTCCTCGACTTTATCCCGCGCGGCGATGAAGTAATCGGCAAAGGCGAGCTGCTGCTCGGCGGTCATCCGCTCCTGGAGCTGCGGCGGGGCCTGAAGGCCAGTAAGCACCGTGGTATCGGTCGGAATCTCCTGCATGGGGGAGCCTCCCATCCTGGCGCACGCATATTTTCCGCGAACACTTATGAGCTATTATACAAAGAGAAAGTTCCAGATAACATTAAGCTAGTTTAACGGAATCATTGATACTCTACGGCCAGATTAAGTATTCTAAATAAAAGCGGCGCTCCCTGCGGGGAGAGCGCCGCCTGGACGCTGCCGGGTGCGCCTGGGGGGAAGGCGCGGGCGGGCTACAGGTTGTAGCGGGTGACGATCTCCTCCATCTGGCGGGCCATCTCGTTGAGGTTCTGGGCGGAGCGCTCCGCCTGGCGGGTGCTGGCCGCCGCCTGGACGCTGGCCTGCTTGATGGCGTTCATGGCCACCATCAACTGGTCCATGCCGTTGGTCTGCTGGTGGGTGCTGGCGGCGATCTGGGTGGCGGCCTGGGCGGCGGCCTCAATGGTGGCCATCAGGTTCTGGATGGTCTCTCCGGCGCGGTTGACCAGCTCCACGCTGCTGCTGGCCCCCTTGCTGCCCTCCTCGGTGACCATGACGGCGGTGTTGGTGGCCTGCTGAATCTCGTTGAGGATGTCGCTGACGCGGGCCGTGGCCTCCCTGGATTGCTCGGCAAGCTGGCGGACCTCCATAGCCACCACGGCGAAGCCCTTGCCCTCCTCGCCGGCGCGGGCGGCCTCGATGCTGGCGTTGAGGGCCAGCAGCTTGGACTGGTCCGCGATGTCGTTGACGGTGTTGATGATCTCGCCGATCTGCTGCGTGCGCTCCGAGAGGGCCAGGATGGTCTCCGCGATGTTCTCCACCCGCTGCTGGAGGATGCGCATGCCCTGCACGGTATCGGACACCGCCTTCTGGCCGGTGCGGGAGATGTCCACGGATTGGGTGGCGGCCTCCGCGACGGTCTGGGCGCGCTCGGCGGTCTGGTGGACGGTGGCCCGCACCTCCTCCACGGTGGAGAGGGTCTGGGTGACCGCCGCGTCCTGCTCTGAGGCGCTGGCTAACTGCTGGGTGACCGCCGCCAGAATCTCCGCCGCTGCCGCCGAGATGCCGGTGGCCGACTCCCGAATCTGGAGGATGATGCGCTGGAGGTTGGCCGTCAGCTCGTTGAGGTGGTGGCCCAGCACCAGCAGCGGATCGTCGGCCTCGCGGCCCTCGTGGGCCAGCTCCAGGCGGAGGCTGAGGTTGCCCTGGCCCACCGCCGTGGCGAACTCGCTATACTGCTGCACGGTGGCCTGCAGGTAGCGGCGCTGCTCCCGCTCCGCCGCCGCGCGCTTCTCCACCTCCAGGCTGGCGAGCTGGGCCTCCTGCGTGGCTTTCTCCTGGCCGCGGACGATGGAGCGGATGAACCAGGCGGTCACCACGATGCCGAACAGGCTGAAGAAGGCGTTGATGCCCAGCCCGATGGTCTCCCCCAGCCGGGCGGCCCAACCCTGGCCGACGGTGTGGGTGAGGAAGATGCTGATCATGAAGCCGAGGACGACGGCGACGTTGAGGTAGCCGCTGTCCTGATCCCGCAGCAGCAGGTTGTTGGCCATGATCACGATGACGTAGGCGATGGCCACAGGGCTGGAGAGGTCAGGCAGGAGCACGGGGGCGATGGTGAGGGCCACGACCATGGCCAGGATGATCAGGCTGACGCCGGTTCTGTGCTGTTCCTGCCGGTAAAAGAAGCGATAAACCGCCGCGAACACGGCGACGGAGAGCACCAGCCCGGCGTAGATGAGGAACTGGGGGAACTGCGGCAGTAAGGCCCAGACGACCAGGAGAAAAACCACGGAAATACCAGCCGCCGCCGCGATGTAGCGGCTGATGTTCAGGGCAAGCTGTGCGCGATTCTTGTGGGTCTCGGCCTCAACCATGGCCAGAGCCTCTGCGTTGGTCATGGGAAGTGTTGCGGTTTGCTCAAGGCTCGTCATGTCCGGTATACCCCCGTCCCTTTTCGGTTAATTGATGGAAGCCGCGTTCTTTATAGTCCAAAAGCCGCCAGCGCGCCAGCTGTCCTGCCTGGGCCAGGACAGCCTCATTATGCAGGAAGCAGACTGTGCCAGACAGGGAAGAGGCGCGAAATTTATGAAAAATTCACACACGTGAGGGCCAAAGCCCTTTACAATCAAAATAGCAGGATAAAGTTGGTATCGCTAAGCAATTGATACAGGGCCTGTTTGGGAAACTGTTTGTGCCGGGGAGCGTGAAGCATAAAGAGCAGGCCCCGGCAACCACCCGGCGACCGCAGGCAGTCAGGCAAGCGAACAGGAGAAGCCCGGTGTCCACACCTGCCCCCTCCGCCAACCACGAGACGAAGCTGGGAGAAAAGTCGCTGAAGGCGTTGATCGACGACTTCGCCGCCGCTTTTGTCTCCCTGTGGCACGGCAGGGCCGCGCCAGAAGATGCGCAGGAGGCCGCCACGGCCCACGCCGCGCCGCCCAACGGGGCCAGGCAGCCACAGAGCCAGGATACGCCGTAGCGCCGCCCCGCCAGTTGCCGCTCAGCGGCCATCCCCGTTGGATTCCCCTGCGGAGAAGTATATCCCCAATGCCTCCGCCGATTCGTCGTTGTAGCGGGCGTTGATGATCGAGCCAAAGACGACCTCCCGCATGATGCGGATGAACAGCCGCAGGTGTTTTTGCACGTTCTTCTCGCTCTCCCCCTCTGCCCGCAAATCCTGGGAGAGGTAGGCCAGCATGGCCCTGGTGATGGCCTGCTCCAGCGGCAGCAGCCAATCGGTGATGGTGTTGAGCCGGGCGGCCACGCCCGCCGGGCTGGCCGACTGCTGCTCCTGCAGGTAGCGGACAGTGCCGCGCATGAGGGCGACGAAGCGCTCCTTGAGGGCCTCGCTCTCGATGGCCGTCTCCTCGATGCGCGAGATGCGGATGAAGGCCTCCAGCGCCGCCTCCCCGGCGGTGATCCAGTTGAGCGCCCCGCGCTCCTGGTCCAGGGCGACATCGCCCAGGTCGTCCCCCACCTTGACGATGACCTCGTAGAGGCGCATGCAGTCCACGATGAAGGGGAACTGTTGGAGCAGCCGCCGGACGGGCGGGTGAGGGAGGCCATCCCGGAGACGCCCGACGTAGTCGCCCACCTGCGGGTCGTAGCGGAAATCGATCTGCTTGACCAGGTACTGGCTGACGGAGATCATCAGGTAGCCCTGGCCGCGCAGGGCGCAGCGGGCGACCGTCTCCTCCGGCGTATCCACCTGGGGAGCGCGGGCCACGCCCCGCGTGTCATCGACGAAGTCGATGGGGCGCACAAAGCGGCGGTCGGCGTAGCGGCCCCGGTTGTAGGCCAGGCTGCCCAGGTGCTCGTGCACCAGGACATCGGAGACGGTGTAGAGCACATCCGCGATCTCCGGGGGCTGGATGCCGGCCTGGGACAGCCGCCGGATGTAGGGCGCGAGCAGCCAGTAGGCCCGAACGTCCGGGGGCAGGTCGGCCATGCCAGGCGCAGCCGGGGCACGCTCCAGGCAGAAGGCCAGCAACTGCCGGAGCGCGTCGCGGTAGTAATGGGGGGCGGTGGGGAGCCGGGTTGCGGCCTGGGCGATCTCCTGCTCCACCCAGGTGCCCTCCCGCCGGTTGGGGTTGTACTCGTCGATGGTCTGGTCAAACAGGTAGGCGACGAAGCCGGGGGCCAGCAGCTCGTATTGCAGGCCCCGGTAGGCCTGGCGCCGGCGCGCGCCCTCGGCGGTCTGGGGGAAGTGGGGGATGGCGGGCGTGTGCTCCTCGCTGCGGAAGTCGATGACCATGGCATACAGTACGGGCTTGGGCACGATCTGCCGGGCCGTGGTGAGGGCGAAGTCCGGGGTGAAGCCGGCGACGACCAGCTCCCCGGCAAAGCGCTCGACGCTGTACTGAATCTGGTCCGCGACTTCGGCGACGAAGCGGGGAAGCAACTGCGGGTCGATCAGATCGCCCAGCAGCTCCTGAAAGACATCCAGCTTGGCAATCTGGCTGATCTGAGGGTGCTGGCAAGGCATCATCATCCTCCCTGGCTGGCCGAAACGCCCCCCACGCACAAAGACAGGCCTCCAACCGGCAGCCGATGGCTGACGCGGCCAGGGCCTCACCCCCTCAACCTGTGGAGAAACAGCGCCACGAACAGACATCAGTGGTGACTATAGGGTGTTCCGATAAACAAGGTGCTTACCAGTGGCGCAGGCAGCGCGCCGGAGTCACAGGGAACCCGGTGGGCGCTCCTGCGCCAAAGGGCGCTGGCGGACATAGTTTGTTCTGTCCCGTCTACAGGGATTCTTGCTATATTTAGCAATAGAGTATAAGGGAAAAGGGGGCGCGGAGCAATCAATTCGGCGGGGCGGCAGGGCGCACCTGCTGGACAATCGGGATGTGAATCGCTAACATCTCCCGGCCTGAGGCGGCCAGCGGGGCGCGCGCCGGGCTGGCCGCTACCGGGCGTTGCGTCCCTCAGCGTGGAGAGCCGACATTTGCTGGAACTCAAGTCTGCGCACGTCCTGGTCACCGGGGCGGGAGGCTTTGTGGGCAGCCACCTGGTGGAGCGACTGGCGGCGGAAGGCTGCCGGGTGCGCTGCTTCGACCGGGCCAGCGGCGGGGGCGGCCTGCTGCGGCACCTGCCCGACGAGGCGCGGCGGGGGCTGGAGATGGTGGGCGGCGACCTGCGGGACGAGGCGGCGGTCCGCCGGGCGGCGCAGGGCGTGGAGGCGATCTGGCACCTGGGGGCGCTGACCTCGGTCCCCTATTCGCTGGAGCATCCGCGCGAGGTCATGGAGACCAACCTGATGGGCACGGTCAACGTGCTGGTGGCGGCCAGGGACCTGGGCGTGAGCCGGGTGGTGGTGGTCTCCAGCGGGGACGTTTACGGCACGGCGCGCTACCTGCCCATCGACGAGGGGCACCCCTTGCAGAGCCGGTCGCCCTACGCGGCCAGCAAGATAGGCGCGGAGAAGGTGGCGGAGAGCTTCCACGCCGCCTACGGGCTGCCGGTCGTGATTCTGCGGCCCTTCAACGCCTACGGCCCGCGCCAGTCCGCCCGCGCCGTGATCCCGACCATCATCGCCCAGGCGCTGGGCGGGCCGACGGTGCGGCTGGGGGCGACCTCGCCCACCCGCGACTTCACCTACGTGGCGGACACGGTGGAGGCCCTGCTGCTGGCGGCGCAATGCCAGGCAGCGGCGGGGCGGGCCTTCAACATCGGCTCCGGCACGGAGATCGCCATCGGCGACCTGGCGCGGATGATCATCACTTTGCTGGGGAGAGATGTTACAATCATCTCAGAGGAGGCGGAACGGCTGCGCCCCGCCGCCAGCGAGGCGCAGCGCGTGCGGGCGGACAACGCGCTGGCGCGGCAGGTCTTGGGCTGGGTTCCACGGGTCCCGCTGGAGGAGGGGCTGCGGCGCACCATGGCGTGGATCGCCGCCCACCTGGAGGACTACCGAGGCAGTGAAAGCTGAGGGGTGATGAAAGCCGTGATCCTGGCCGGGGGCAAGGGGACCCGCCTGGCCCCCTACACCACCGTGTTCCCCAAGCCGCTGGTCCCGGTGGGCAACCGGCCTATCCTGGACATCATCATCCGGCAACTGGCCCACTACGGCTTTGACGACATCGTGCTGGCGGTGGGCTACCTGGCGGAGCTGATCCAGGCCTACTTCCAGATGGCCAACAACGGCCTGCCGGGCAACGTCCGGCTGACCTACGTGAAGGAGCGAGAGCCGCTGGGCACGGCGGGGGCGCTGAGCCTGGTGCAGGGGCTGGAGGAGACGTTCCTGGTGATGAACGGGGACGTGCTGACCTCGCTCAACTACGCGGAGATGGTGGCCTTTCACCGGGCGCAGGGCAACGCGCTGACCATCGGCATTTACGACAAGCGCATCCCCATCGACCTGGGCGTGATCGAGATGGACGCCAGCGGGGCGGTGACGGGCTACCTGGAGAAGCCGGAGAAGGTCTACCCGGTGAGCATCGGCATCTACGTCTACGAGCCGCTGGCGCTGCGGTACATCCAGGCGGGCCAACACCTGGATTTCCCGGAGCTGGTGCTGCGCCTGCTGGCGGCGGGGGAGAAGGTGATGGGCTACCGCTGCCAGGATTACTGGCTGGACATCGGCAATCCGGGGGATTACCAGCGCGCGCAGGAGCAGTTCGAGCGCACGCCGGGGCTGTTCCTGCCCGGCGTGGAATGAGGCAGCAGCGGCCCATCTGCTGCGGCCCGCCCGACCAGGCACATGGCGCAGAGGTGACTGGCTTCCGTAACGACTATGTCGATCAAACGCACACGTAACCCGGACGTTCTGCTCATCTCACGCTGCCCGCCCTACCCGCTGCACATGGGCGACCGCCTGATTCCGTTCCACCTGGCCCGGCAGCTTTCGCGGCGCGGCTACCAGATCGACCTGCTGGCCTTTTACCAGCGGGCCAGCGACCTGGCGGACGTGCCCTACTACGAGCGGTACTTCCAGCACGTCACGCTGATTCGGGAGCCGATGCGCGCGCCGCACAACCTGCTGGCGCGGGTCATCTGGCCCCGGCGGCGCTTCCCGACGCGGCGGTCGCAGAGCTGGGCGGCGGAGATGTGGCAGGCCATCGAGGAGCGGCTGGCCCTGCGACGGGTTTACGACGTGGTGCACCTGTTCGGCGGGGTGCAGGTCTACGAGTTCCGCCACCTGGTGCGGGACTACCCCTCGCTCATCGCGCCCTACGAGAGCTACAGCCTGTACCTGAAGCAGGCCCTGGCGCAGGCAAGCTCCCCCCTGCAACGGCTGCTGCTGCGGCTGCAACTGATGATGGCCCGCCAGTACGAGTCGTGGATGTTCGAGGGCTTCCAGCGGGTGGTGGTGGTCTCCGACAAGGACGCCCGGATGCTGGGCGCGCTGAACCCCGGCCTGCGGCTGGAGGTGATCCCCAACGGCGTGGACGTGGAGCACTTCACGCCGACGGGGCACGAGCCGGGCAAGCCGGTGCTGCTCTTCACCGGCAACTTCGCCTACTGGCCGAACGTCGACGCGGCGATGCGCCTGATCAAGCAGATTTTCCCCCAGGTCAAGCGGGCCGTGCCGCAGGCGGAGGTGCTGATCGTGGGCAGCAACCCGCCGCCGGAGCTGCGCGCCCTGCAAGGGGGGGAGGTGCACATCGCCGGGCACGTGCCGGACCTGCGCCCCTACTTCGAGAACGCGCTGCTGTACGTGAGCGCGCTGCGGCTGGGGGCGGGCATCAAGAACAAGATACTGGAGGCGATGGCGATGCAAACCGCCGTGGTGGCCACGCCGCTGAGCTGCGACGGCATCAACGTGACCCACGGGCAGAACGTGATCCTGGCCAAGCGCACCGAGGACCTGACCAAAGCGGTGATCCGGATGCTGCAAGACACGCGGCTGCGGAGGCAGATCGCGGCGGGCGGGCGGGAGCTGGTGGAGAAACACTACACCTGGCGCTGCGTGGCCAACGCCTACGAGACGCTGTACGAGACGGTGATCCGTGAGCACAAGGACCGCGCCAGGTAGCGCCGTGGCCGAGCCGGAACAGGCCGCCCCGGCCACGCGCCCGGCGGCCCAGCCCCGCAGGCCAGGCCCCGAACCCAGGACGCTGGTGATCATCCCGGCCTACAACGAGGCGGCCAACATCGCGCAGGTGGTGGCCCAGGTGCGCCACAGCCTGCCCGGCGCGGCGGTGTGCGTGGTGGACGACGGCAGCACGGACGGGACGGGGGCCATCGCCCGCGCGACGGGGGCCATCACGCTGCACATGCCGTACAACGTGGGCATCGGCGCGGCGGTGCAGACCGGCTTCCTCTACGCCGACCGCCACGGCTACGACCTGGTGGTGCGCATCGACGGGGACGACCAGCACCCGCCCGCCGCCATCCCCGGCCTGATCGCCGCCCTGCAGGAAGGCGGGGCGGACATGGTGATCGGCTCCCGCTTTCTGGTGCGGCGCGGCTACCGGGGGACGCTGCCGCGCCGCCTGGGGATACGCCTGCTGGCCTGGCTGATCGGGGCCATCATCGGGCAGGCGGTCACCGACCCCACCAGCGGCTTCCTGGTAGCCAACCGGCGGGCCATCGCCTTCTGCGCCCGCGAGTATCCGCACGACTACCCGGAGCCGGAGGCCCGCGTGCTGCTGTGGCGCGGCGGGCTGCGCGTGGAGGAAGTGCCGGTGGAGATGCGGGCGCGGTCCGGCGGCGTCTCCTCCATCACCACGCTGCGCTCGGTGTATTATATGGCCAAGGTGCTGCTGGCCCTGCTGCTGGACGTGCTGCGCGCGCCGCCCGCGCCGGTCCGGGAGCCATAGGGCGGCGGCCAGCCCTTTAGCTACTCCCTACCCTGTGGAGGCCACACCATGCACGACTACCTGAACACCAACAGAGCCTTGTGGGACGACTGGGCGCGGCTGCACGTGCGCTCCGCCTTCTACGACGTGGCGGGCTTCAAGGCCGGGGGCACGGCCCTCAAGTCCGTCGAGCTGGAGGAGCTGGGCGACGTGGCGGGCCGGTCATTGCTGCACCTGCAATGCCACTTCGGGCTGGATACGCTCTCCTGGGCGCGGCTGGGGGCGCGGGTGACGGGCGTCGATTTTTCTGAGGAGGCCATCCGGCTGGCGCGGGAGCTGGCCGCCGAGCTGGGCATCCCGGCGACCTTCGTCTGCTCCGACCTCTACCGCCTGCCGGAGGCGCTGGAGGGGCAGTTCGACATCGTGTTCACCTCCTACGGCGTGCTGCCCTGGCTGCCGGACCTCCGCCGCTGGGGGGAGGTGGTGGCGCACTTCCTGAAGCCGGGCGGCACGTTCTACATCGTGGAGTTCCACCCCATCAGCATGATCTTCGAGAGCGACCAGGAGGCGCACGGCTGGCCCGTGGCCTACCCCTACTTCTCGGCGGAGCCGTTCGTCGAGGAAGTCGTGGGGTCCTACGCCGAGCCGGAGGCGGACGTGCGGCACACCTCCTACGAGTGGATGCACACGCTGGGGGACACGGTGAGCGCGCTGGCCGCCGCCGGGCTGCGCATCGACTTTCTGCACGAGTTTCCCTACTCGACTTACGGCATCTGGTCGCAGGTGGAGCAGCGGGAGGACGGCCTGTGGTGGCCGCGCCAGCACGCGGGGAGCGTGCCGCTGCTGTTCTCGATCAGGGCCACCCGCCAGGCATGATCGGCGGCCCGGCGGACCGCCCACCCCGCCGGATTCCCAGGCGGGGCCTCCTGGCGTAAACTAGACGCCGGGCGGGAGGAACACGGCGAGGGATCACACACCATGGACCCCACGGAACAAGAGATCGCGCGGCTGCGCGCCCAGATTGCGGAGAAAGAGCTGCTGCTGGCCGACCTGGAGAGCGAGCTGCTGGACCTGCGCCGGGACCTGGCGCAGTTCAAGGCCCGCTACGAGCGCCGCGTACAACCCATCGCCACGCGGCTGGAGGCGGTGCAGGCGGCCATCGTGGAGCTGGAGGAGGCGCACAACCGCTACCTGAAAGAGGAATACTTCGTCCACACGCCCCCCCTGCAATCTGAGTGGCAGCCGCCGCCAGACTACGTGCCGGTGGAGGAGCAGTTCCGCCGCACCTGGAAGGCCCCGCAGCAGGAGGAGCGCGCGCCGGAGCCGCAGGCCAAGCCGCGCCTGGGCACGCTGGGCGACCGGGAGAGCCGCATCAAGCGGCTGTACCGCCAACTGGCCCGCCGCTACCACCCCGACCTGGCCACCGACCCCGCCGACCGCGCCTCCCGCAACGAGCTGATGGCGCGCATCAACGACGCCTATACCCGGCGGGACATCGAGGCGCTGGCGGCGCTGGCGGCGCAGCCCGCAGCGGGCGACGCGCGGGAGCCGCTGACCTCCCTGCGCCTGCGGGAGCTGCACCAGATCAACGACCAGCTTGCCCAGCGCATCGGGGCGCTGAAGCTGGAGCGGGCCGACCTGATGCACAGCGACATGATGCGGCTGGCGCTGGAGGAGAAGCTGGCGCGGAGCCGGGGCCGCGACCTGCTGGCGGAGATCGCCGCCGGGATGGAGCGCGAATACCAGGCCAGCCTGGTTCGGCTGGAGCAGTTGCGCAGCCAGCGCCGCCGGTAGGGGGGCCGGGGCAGCGCGTGAATAGAGCCTGTTTTTTTGGTAGAAATCCTCTTCTGAAGGAGCCAAACTCATGAACGAACGGATTCGCTGGGGCATCTTGAGCACGGCCAACATCGCCAGGACGGAGGTCATCCCGGCCATTCAGCAGTCGCGGAACGGCGTGGTGGCGGCGGTCGCCAGCCGCGACCTGGGGCGGGCGCAGGCCTTTGCCCAGGAGCTGGACATCCCCACCGCCTACGGCAGCTACCAGGACCTCATCGACGACCCGGACATCGACGCCATCTACAACCCGCTGCCCAACAGCGAACACGCCATCTGGAGCATCCGCTGCGCCCAGGCGGGCAAGCCCGTGCTGTGCGAGAAGCCGCTGGCCAGCAACGCCGACGAGGCGGAGACGATGGTGCGGCGGTTTGCGGAGCGCGACCTGCTGCTGGCGGAGGCCTTCATGTACCGCTTCCACCCGCAGACCGAGCAGGTGAAGGCCATGCTGGAGGCCGGGGCGGTGGGGGAGGTGCGCGTGATCGAGGCGTCGTTCTCCTTCGCCATACGGAGCGAGGACGACATCCGCCTGAACAAAGACCTGGCCGGCGGCGCGCTAATGGACGTGGGCTGCTACTGCGTCAACCTGATGCGCCTGATGACGGGCGAGGAGCCGCAGACCGTGCGGGCGATGGCCCGCTTTGGGGAGCGGTCCGGGGTGGACGAGACGCTGACCGGGCTGCTGGACTTTCCATCGGGCGTGCTGGGGCACTTCGATTGCAGCCTGCGCGCCCAGTTCAAGTCTGGCTACGAGATACGGGGGAGCCAGGGCCGCATCCTGGTGGAGCACGGCTTCCGCATCGAGGCGGACCGGGAGCCGGTCATCCGCCACTGGCAGGGGAGCCGCTACGAGGAGATTCGGGTGGCCGCCGCCAACGCCTACACGCTCATGGTGGAGGACTTCGCCGAGGCGCTGCTGAAGCGCCGCCCGCTGCGCTTCCCGGCGGCGGACGCGGTGGGCAACATGGCGACCATCGACCGGCTGCTGGCCGCCGCACGGGAGTGAGGCGGGCCGCCCTGGCCGAACAACACCGCCGGGACCCCGCGCCGCGCTGAAGCAGGGTCCCGGCAAGCTCTTGCCGATGGCTGCGCTGAAAACGTCAACGCGGCCCGGTTTTTTCTCTCAATTCAAGCAGGTGTTGGTATTGCCAGTCGCGCTCTCTGGCTACGGCGGCCTCGGCATCGGAGGCGCTGGCGGCCCTGTGGACGGCCTGCAGGGCATAGATCGCAGCGCCAATAGCATGCGTGGAAACGTGGGCGGTTGCCACCGCCTGGCCGGCGGCACGCGCAGCGGAGCGAGCCGCATTATCCTCCCCGACTTCACGCGCAGCGGCGTGAGCGGCAAGCGAAGCCCTGCGTATGTCGGCCATCCTGAACACGCCGGTATCGATCCACGCCTGGAGCGTTTCAAGGGCGTTTCGCGGGCGATGGTCGTCCGGATAGTTCTCCTCAAAACAGGGCAGGACACGCCCGGCACAGTCAATTGCCCAGATGGCTAACGTTTTGTGGTCAGTTTTTCCGGCAAGCTCTGCAAACTCGCCTTTGTAGCGAGCAAGCGAGAACCTGGATTTCTTCCTCATCTGACTGCCCCCCGGCAATCGGATTCTGTGTTGACATGCTCACACAGCCGGAGGAGTGGACTGACGCCCTGCAAACATCCACCCAGGCTAGCCGGGCGGCAGGCCCCACAGGCGCACCGCGCCCTCCGCGTCGCCGGAGGCCAGGCGGGAGCCATCCAGGCTAAAGGCCAGGCCGCGCAGCGCGCCCTGGTGCCCTTGCAGCACGGCCAGCGGGCCGGCGTCCTCCACGTCCCACAGGATGACCGCGCCGTCCGCGCCGCCGGAGGCCAGCAGGGCAGCATCCGCGCCGTCGGGGGCTGGGCTGAAGGCCAGGGCGGTGACGCCCGCCGCATGGCCGCGCAGGGTGCGCGCCGCGTCGTCGGGGGCGGCCTCCAGGGGCAGCGGCCACAGGCGGACCTCGCCCTCCGCGCACGCGGCATCCGCGCAGCCCGCCACGGCCAGCCAGCGGCCATCCGGGCTGAAGGCCACGGCGGCGGGCGACGCGACGGGGCCGGGCAGCGACGCGATTTCCCCGCCGGTGGTCACGTCCCACAGCAGGACGGCCCCATCCGCCCCGGCGGCGGCCAGCAGGGAGCCATCCGCGCTGAGGGCCAGGGCGGTGATCGACTCCGAGGGCATGGTCAGGGCGGGCAGCGGGGCGTGGGACTCCCCGCCGAAGCGGTAGAGCGCGCCGTCCTCAGCGGCGGCGACCAGCAGCGCGCCCTCTACCTCCAACCCCGCCGGGGCCGGGCCGAAGGCCACGCCGACCAGCGGCCCGCCCTCCGGAGCCGTAGGCAGGGCGCGGACCTGCTCGCCCGTCTCCACGTCCCACAGCAGGAGCGCGCCGCCCGCCGTGCCGGTTGCCAGCAGGGTTCCATCGGCGTTGAAGGCGATGGCGGTGAGGGGGCCGGAGGCCTGCGGGGCGTCGGCCTCATAGGCGACGAGGGCCAGCGGGTCGCCCAGCAGGTCAGGGTTGTAGGCCCACACGCCCGCCGGGACGGCCACGGCCAGCATCACGCCGAAGGGCGACCAGGCCAGATCGCTGACGGTCTCCGCCTCCGGCTCCAGCAGGGCCAGCTCCACCACCTGGTCGGCGTTGGCGGCGCGGATCGGCTCCCACAACGGCTCCGCCGCCTCTACGGCCTCCGCCGTCATCGGCGGGTCGGCGGGGGCCTGCGCCGGCTCCACGTAATAGTCCTGGGCCACGCTCTCCGCCACCCATCCCACCAGGTCGCCGGACTCCACCCGCCAGCGCCGGACGCCGCTGGCGCAGACGGGGCCTTCCAGCACGGTGAACGTGCCGCCCGGCGCGATCTCGCCGATCTGCTCCGCCTCCGTGGCGGGCTGCGCCCGCACGTTGAGGGGGATGCCCAGGATCGAGCGGCCTACACCGCCGACCTCCAGGCGGGAAGGCGGCAGCCCGGCGCAGGGGTCATCCTGGGCCAGGGCCAGGGGCGGGAGGGCGGCAGCCAGCACCGCCAGACAAACCAAACCCTTAACAAGCCACGCTCGCCTCGACATACACACCCGCTCCTAAAGATAAGCCAACACCGTCACGGCCTGCCGGTCAGGGGGGGCAGGCAACGCCTCAATACTCCACAAAACGGGCCGTCTGTCAAAAAACCGGGGCGCGCGCCGGAACGATTAGAAACTCATTAGCCCCGCTTGATCCGGAGCCGGTTTCCCCTGATACTGGGGTTAAAGGAGGTGTGTGTAAAAAGACCGTTTTTGTGAGTCAGCAGGGTAAGGAGGCACTTTGATGTCCGACAAGACCCCGCGCCCCAACGGCAGCCCGCAACGCCCCTATCGAATCTCCGCCATGCTACGCGAAAAGCTCGGCAAGCAGAAGAAGCGCTACTGGAACCACATCCAGCGACTGCGAAGCGCCCGGCGAAACTACTGGCTGCAAACGCGCTCCCGGCTCCGCGACCCGATCCGGGGGATGCTGGTCACCCACCGCCGCATGTTCGGCGTGAGCCACAAGAGCGTCCAGCCGGGCGAAAGCCCGTTTGATCGCGGCAGCTAGCCCACCTCTCTAGCTGGGCAGGTCCAGGCGCGCGTCCACCAGGGCGCGCGCCTTCTGTTTCTCAGGCCGCCGGGGGAGGCAGCGGCGCGGGGCGGGAAGATTTGTTGTAAGATAGAGGCCAGAAGGTCGGCGGGCGACGCCCCGCCCGGCTACGATCCAGTGCGCCGACAAGGCGGGCCACAGCCATGCGGACAGAGGAGATTGCCATGCTGCGACAGGGACGCCACGCCCTTTTGTGCCTGCTGATGGCCGCCCTGATCCTGGCTGCGCCGGTCTCCGCGCAGGCGCAGGACCAGGCGGGGGCGGTGCTGGCGCTGGTCAACCAGGCGCGGACCGCCGCAGGATTGCACCCGCTGACGCTGAGCGGCCCGCTCAACGCCGCCGCCCAGCGCCACAGCGAGGACATGGCCGCGCACAACCACTTCTCCCACACGGGCACAGACGGCAGCACGCCCGCCCAGCGCATCAGCGCGGCAGGGTACAACTGGATAGCCGTGGGGGAGAACATCGCCCAGACCTGGTCGGTGGACGCGGGGCAGGTCTTCCAACTGTGGATGGGCAGCCCCGGCCACCGGGACAACATCCTCAGCCCGAACTTCTACGAGATGGGGCTGGGGGTGGCCGTGGCCGCCGACGGGGCGGTGTATTACACGCAGACGTTTGGGGCGCAGCCGGGGGCGTCCGCGCCGCCGCCACCGCCGCCACCGACCGCCACGCCATTGCCGCCGCCGCCGACGGCCACGCCGCTGCCGCCTCCCACCGCGACGCCAGTCCCGCCGACGGCCACGCCGCTGCCGCCGCCCAGCGCCACGCCCATCCCGCCAACGGCCACGCCATTGCCACCGCCCAGCGCCACGCCCATCCCGCCGACGGCCACGCCGCTGCCGCCGCCCAGCGCGACGAGCGCTCCGGCCCTGGCGCAGCCCACCCAGCGGCCCCCGACGCAGACGCCCTCGCCCACGCGGACGGCGACGGCGCAGCAGGCGGTCACCGCCAGCAACCCCTGGACCGCCACCGCCACGGCGACGCCCAGCCGGACGCCATCCCCAACCGGGACCGGGCTGCCGGATGCCAGCGCCACGCCCACCCTGCCCCTGCCCACGCCCACGCAGCCGCCAGCGCCGGGCGTCACCGCCGCCGCCAGCGCGCCGCAGCCGACCGCCCCGCCGGGGGCCAGCATCACGGGGGACGGCATTACGGGGGACGGCATCGCCCGCATCCCGGAGCCGGGGCTGCCCGTGGCACTGTGGTTCCTGGCGCTGCCGGCGGGCTACGCGCCGACCAACGCCCAGGGCATCCCGCTGATGCCGGAGGACGGCATCCCGCCGGAGTTGTGGTTCCAGGTGCCGCCGAAGTGGTAGGCGGGGGCGGCGAGCGGGAAGGAGGCCAGCCCGGCCAGCGTCAGCCGCCCAGGGCCGCAGCGCGGCGGATGAAGTCCACGATGGCCTGGGCGCGGGCCGCCCAGGTATAGCGGGCGAAGACCAGCCGCCGGGCGCTCTCCGCCAGCTGCGCCCGCAGGGCCGGGTCGTCGTGCAGGCGGGCCAGCGCCGCCGCCATGGCCTCCACGTCAGAGGGGGGGACCAGCAGGGCAGTCTCGCCGTCGGCGACGACTTCGGCGATGCCGGGCAGGTCCGTGGCCAGGATGGCCCGCCCGCCGGCCATGTACTCGAACAGCTTGATGGGGGAGGCGTAATAGGCGAAGTGCTCGGTCCAGGGGAAGGGCATGGCGGCCACGTCGAAGGCGGCCAGGGCGCGGGGAACCTCCGCTGCCGGGACCTGCCCCAGGGCGTGGAAGCGCGATCCCGGCAGGCCCAGGGCCAGCCATTGGGCGCGATAGGCGGCGACCATCTCCTCCGGCCCGCCGACCAGCAGCAGGTGCAGCGGGCGCTCGCGCAGCGATGCCACGGCCCGGATGAGGTCGTCCACGCCCTTGCCCATGTTGAGGGTGTGCAGGCGGCCCATGTACCCGACCAGGAAAGCGTCGGCAGGCAGCCCCAGCGCGGCCCGCGCCTGGGCCTGGGAGGGGGGGGCGGCGAAGCGCGCCGCCCGCACCCCATCCGGGGCGACCAGCACCCGCTCCGGCGGCAGGCCCGCCGCGATCAGGCGGTCGGCCAGGTGGCGCGTCACGGCGACCACGCCGCCGATCCGGGCGGCCAGCGCGGCCTGGGCGGCCCGCCTGCGCGGAGTGGCGGCCAGGCTGTGCGCCTCCCAGAAGAGCCGCCGCGCCGGTTTGAAGCGCCGCACCCCCGCCAGCAGGAG